>Ga0214542_1005294_pt1 | contig 24694 bp, 9 predicted proteins | sample CNSS1metaG_FD_160096 | JGI IMG/M metagenome (GOLD analysis project Ga0214542, IMG submission 160096) | Root nodule microbial communities from cowpea collected in UCLA plant growth center, Los Angeles, California, USA - CNSS1 | ecosystem: Host-associated > Plants > Roots > Nodule | place: USA...
CTTGAGAGTCATCTTTTAGAGAGCTTACTCTCTTTACCTCTAGTCCCCTTCCTAGGCCAGAACCACCTCTAAATCATTCATCCTTTCACCTATCCATTGCAAGCAAGAGCCTACAAACTTGCCTTCCACTCTTCCATGCTTCCTCCATCATTTCCGCTGCACTTAGAGCTTCATGTCTCCACCAAGCTCCATCATAAGGGTTGTGTCAATTTGGTACCATTGTTAAAAAAAGTGTTAATTGCTTTTTTATTTTTGAAAACTTCTTCAATTAGGTCCATTTCGGACAACAATAATTAACGTCGTTAGCTGAGCGTCATGTATCACTCTTTGGTTTTTTTTTCTTTTTTTACTTTTACAAAAAAGATTTGCCACATGTCAAGTTCTTGTTGTGACACGTGGCAGGAAAATGCCATGTGTGTCAAAGGTAATTATCTTGATTTCAATTTAGTCCTCATATATATCCCATTGTTTCTATTTAGTACCCACTTTTGTGTCTTTGATTCAATTTTGTCCCATTTTTTTAATAATTGAAATCTATTTTTATAGTCCATTTTTTATAAGATTAAAATTAATTAAGTATAAATATTCTTACAAAATTAAGTACTGATATTTATATTAAAATTTAGTGGTTCATGTTCTTCAATAAGATTTGTATAATGTCGAGTGGTTTGTCCTGTTGCCTGACCAATCTTCAGCTCTTTGGTTTCCTTTTACGGCTTTATGCAATCCTCTGCATTGGTCCATGGGTCGATATTGGTAATGACCACCTCAGAATGATGGACCTTTCTAGGTGGTACATATGGGGTCACCTCTTTAGGCGGCACATATTAGCAATGGCCACCTCTTGAGATGGTTTTGATTACCATCGGCGAAAAAACTATTTATGCCGATCGAATTTTCGGGTTTCCCTCCTTGGCGAGTGGCTTCGTGGTGAACTACGTTTACGAGGGGGCTTCTCTTGGCACGCCTAGTCCTAACAAACTTCTTTAAGAGTCTCCCTCAGAATAACTCTTCAATCTTATCCCTTAGGGTAACACACTCTTTAGTGGTGGCTTCGAGGTTGCGATGGTCTAAACAATGCATATTACTATGGGTGGCAATGTGGGCTTGGCTCGGCGGGCTGGCCCGCCAAAAAAATGCGGGCCGAGAGATTGAGTTTGTTGGTCGCATAATTCAAAGCTCGTGTGGGCTGGTCTATAACCCGTATAAAAAGAAAAAAACATGCACTTGTGTATAATAATTACTTTCCTTCTAGACTTTTGTATGAACGCTCCAAATTCTTGTATGAGTCAAAAAGTCAAGTTGTAACATCCCGATTGGATATTACTAATTTTAAATAAATAAAAATAAAATAGATAATAATTACACATTAATTTATTCTGCATTTTCCCAAAAATGAGGGAAAATGAAAAACCTCTATTAAAATCTCCATTTAATTCAAAATCCACAATACATAAATATCAAATACAAATTCCAAGTCAAATAAAAATAGAAGTTTACAAGATGTCCAAAATCCATAAATAATAAAGATTATGTAAAATCTTTTCCCACGCTAGCTTCGCTCCGACTCTATGCCTCACCAGAACCACCTGCAACATCATATGCTCCTATGTAACAATGCATTACACGATCATCATTAAACAAAAATAGATAGAGTGATCTAACATTATAGAATCATATATATATATATATATATATAGATATATATATATATATATGTATGTATGTATGTATATGGGTTAAATATGTTTTTAGTCCCTTAACTTTCAGTAGATTTTGGAATTAGTCTATTTCGAAACTTTGGACCAATTTAATCCTTCATCTTTTGAAATACGTGGATTTAGTCCTTTTAATCAAATTTTGTTAAGTTTATTTGACATTTCAAGCGTGTTTCATAATAGTATTTGACTTAACATTGAAGTAAAAATATGTCAAACAGTATAAACAACTTAAATACAATCCTGAAATGCGTACGAAACATCAAATAAACCTAAAAAAATTTGATTAAAAAAACTAAATTTACGTATTTCAAAAGATGAAGGACTAAATTGGTCCAAAGTTTCGAAATGAACTAATTCCAAATTTCACTGAAAGTTAAGGGATCAAAAACATATTTAACCACACACAAACACACACACACACACACACACACACACACACACACATATATATATATATATATATATATATATATATATATATATATATATATATATATATATATAATTCATATATATAAGTAAACACACATCAAAGGAACTCTATCCTTTGATTTCATACTGCATGGCCACCACCATGTTATCCATGTTCTACGTATTTAGATGAATACCTCCATATGCCTTGTCACACCTATAAGCCACAACTTGTGGAACAGATGTGGGAAATCTGCTACGAACCACACTCAGTAATGCTAGGTGGAGTTCCCAATACGAACCATGTAACTTCCCAAGACTACCAAACTCTTCGGCTAAATACCGAGGAGGGCAATCTTTCTAGACTCATCCGTACGAGCCATAACTCGCACACTCACACTAACAACACTCGCCAATCTGAGCCTCAACTCAAGGATTTCTCGTGTTCATCCGTCATCCCGAGCCATAACTCAAGGAATGCCACGTGTTTACCCTCTATCCTAAGCCAACACTCAAGAGATATTGTTCCGAGCCATAACTCAAGGAACACTCCAGCAAGTCTCTCTTTAAGGTATCACCCAAGTCCTGTAGACCACACACCAGGTGCTACACTAGTACAGTGAAACTTACTAGTTTTTACCAACTTGACAGTTTACCAAACTCCCTCCTACCTCAACACTCATCCCATATACGACATGTTTAGTTGGTTACTATCCACACTGCTTCCAATCATCAAATATCCTCTCCTATACCCCAAATTTGCTAAGTGTTGGTATCATCTCAAATGCCATAACCATTGTCATCAATTTTTTGTGTCAACACCCAATTTTGTCCAGGTGAATAAATTTATTTTGAAAAAAAAATAATAAAGAAAAAAGGTTTTTAGTTAATGGAAAATAAACAAAATGTTAAACAAAATTTTCTTCAAATATTTTCAAACTTTAAATTTAGAAAAAAAAAAGAGATGAAAAAAAGAAAAAAATAAGGAAAAAATAAGGAAGAGCCTAATTTGTTATAACACTTCTTTCCATGAGCCCAATAACTCAAATATTTTATACCCTTTGTTCCTGATAGAGAAATTAGTTATATGATTCTAATCATTAGAAACAATATTTCTTCAAATGATAAGAATCAATGTTACTAATTGGGATTGATTTTGTGCTATGATTTGTTGCGATTTGATTTCCATAATATGTTGCTATCATGACCAATTCCTTCCTTATATTGTTCATTATAATTAAGACTGAGATTATATTGATATTGCAAGGTGTGAGTATAAATATGCACTCTGTCAGGACTGAAAAAAAAATTTCTCTACACTTCTCTAATTCTTTCCCATCACCACTCCTACACACGTCTCCTTTTTTATGTCTCTTTCAAAAAAAAACATATTGAAGGAGGTGGAAAAAAAAAAGAGAAGAAAACATTCTCTACACTCTCTCTTTCTCTCATTATCACCCACATAGACACCTTTCATTTTTATCTCTATTTGAAAAACAAACACAAAAATATTAGAAAAGAAAACAAGAAAAAAGAAAAGAGAAAAAGTGAGGAGATATTGAAAATTTTTTAAGGTACGTCACTCTCAGTTCTTTCATCTTTGATTTAGTTTTTTTAATTTTCACTCTTTTTTTTAATCATAAAAAATATTTTTTTTCCCTTTCTTTAGTATTTGTTGGTCGTTCGCGTCGCACGACATCCACTTTAGACTTTTGTCTTTCTAAAAAAATATACAAATGATCTAAAAATAAAAATTTCTTCGTTTACTCATTTATATCTATTTGGTTGGTCACGTCGCAATGACATCCACAACTACTTTAAAATATCTTAAAAAAATATTAAAATTTTATAAATGATTAAAAAATAAAAGATTAGAAAAAAGAATTTATTTTTAGTGTCTGTCCGACCGCTCGCGTCTCATGACACCTATTTCCAAATAAATCACATTTCCAAAAAACAAACATAAAAAAAAGTTTTCAAAATTATAAAAAAAGCAAATCAAAAAGTTTCTCATAAAGAACTACGTAACCCTGATTCTCCATTCACATGGAGATACGTAGAAGAGAGAATGGCATACACAAAACTCGAACCCAAGCTCTGTCAACACCATTAAGTACTCTCAACCATTTAAACTAGTACTTTTCCACGTCATAAAAATCAGCATTAAATGTCATAAAGGCTCCCCCTACCCGCATTTATTAATTAGTTATTTATTTAATTAATTAAATTCCTTGGGTTTTACACAAGTGTTATCTATTTTTGAGTGTGCTAAAATTTGAAGAATACATCATGTATGTCAAAGTATGAATATGAATATGATGAAAATGTTGAATTATCAATTTATCATCCAACTCCCCAAAGTCTTTCTTATTTTATGAACTTCTTAGAGTTTCCCAATTTGTGGAACATTGAATGCTTTATCATAAGAATTTAAAAAATAAAAATAAAACAGACCACCTCGCAAGGTTGCACTTATAAGGGGCATACCAAACTTTTCAGCCCGCATTTTCAACGTGGGATAGGCCAAGTGCAAGGCAGGACTAAAGGTGTCGGGCCGACCCGCATTGCCACCCCTACCTATTACCGTCCACATTAGAGAGGTGGCCTTTTTTCCTATGAGGAGGCAACAAATTTGCACTTAAGGCTTCTTCTAGAATCATTACTCAAATAGCATTCATGGGAGTATATCGGTGAAAGTGTGGTCCTTTTATCGCATCCTTAGACCACATATCACCTTTCCTAGGCACTTTTTATTCGTGCCCTTGTCGTCAGAGGTCGACTCAACCCTTATTTGCTTCAAGAAATCCCTTATATCTTCCACCTGCATGAACTTAGTCGCTCTTTACCTCAACTGGTCAAGGTTCTTTGCAGGGTGCATACATAAGTTGTCTACAAACGAGTCGGGCCACAAAGTCATAATCATGTGGTGCATGGCTATGTCAGGACTAAGGTTATGGATTTGCAAGCCCTCCTTACCAAATCAGTCCATGAAAGTCCTGAGGGACTCATCTTTCTCCTGCCTAACATTTACCAAGGCGACTATGGTCAAGTGATGTGGCCGACTTTTAGCAAACTGGGCGCCGAATTTTGATTAGATTATGGCAAAGAAGCCGACCAAGTTTGCTAATAATAAGGAAAACCAAGCTAGGGTTTCTCCCTTCAACAAGGTAGGAAAGGCTCTACACCAGATGGTGTTACTCGTTGTATATAATGACATTTCGGTCGTGAACACTAGTACATGTTCGTAGGGGTTGGTTGACCCATAATATGTTCGAACATGGGCATCCTCCAATTATCAAGTAAGGGGTGTCCATGATCCACACAGTGAACAAGTGTATTTCGGTCGTGTCCACCATTTTCACGGATAGGTTATGATTTTTACTCTCCTCGAAGCTACTTTCTGGAACCAAACAATCTAATTCGTTATGGGGCTGCTTGGTCAGCCCAGGTTAGGTCGAGCTAGAAGGCTTTGGCTCTTTTAAACTTTTTTCCCTGCTTGATCGTGGTGTTCTTTGCTCGTAGTGCTCCCAACTCTTCCTCGTGTTTTCTCTTCATTTTGTTTATCTCCTTCCTCATTTCTCTCACATGTCTCATCATCACCAACGGGTTCAAAGGTTGTTCTTTTGAATTTTCTTCCAAAACAATGTTGCTCGTCATGTTCCTTATGGTCACCACGAGTGTAGAAGATATGCTCACTCGGTCCTACGGTGGGTGCCAAAATGTTTTGGGTGTGGGGTCGAATGATCACTTTAAAGAATGTTCGATGTCTTCAAACTCCAACTTATCCCCTTCTAGCTAAGGTATTATGATCATCAATCTATCGATGGGTACCTGTCAAATGTGCTCTGATGCCAAAGTTAGTTCGGATTCGACCAGTTTAGGCAATTAATGCAGTGATAAATATGTGTAACACATGCATTTGACCTATATTTATAGTTTTCTCCATAGACATTTTTATTAGGGTTGGCCTAATTACGACCTAAGTATTCTTAAACCTGATTACTAATTTGTTTATATTAATTGGTCTTCAAAGTGGTTTGACCATGCTTAATGTCTAACCGATTGATAGCATCTTTAGACTAGTTGGTTGTTTAAGCACACCTGACCGGTCGCTTGGTAACATCCTTATCCAATCATTTAAGTTTAACTTATCAATCGATTGGGGACATCCATATCCATACTGTACAACTCATAGGAAGTAATATATATTACAAGTTAATAAATTCTAAAGAAATGTAATAAAATCTTAAATGCATAATAAATGAAAAATACCATCTTGAAAAACATAATCATATCAATCTAATATACTAAATAAGTTTAAAAGATAATTATAAAACTTAAAAAATAAATAATAAAATAATTTATACTAATAAGAATAAAATAGTAAAAAATATATGAAGGAATTTATCTGTATGAATTGCAAAGAAACACTTTAAAACATGAAACTGAACCAAAATAATAATCAAATCTGCATAATTTTGTGACAACAAATGAATCAAAGTCGAGACAATATCATTGGACAAGAAGTTCATAATACCTTCCTTATCTAGACATCTCTTATATCAAGGCATACACTAACCATATCATCACCAAGAATTTTCCTTGAAACTCTTTTATCATCAACATTTCACATGTTATCTCAAAATAATTATCATCCCATGCTACACACATCAAGTACAGGTTAAAAAAAAATTCCACATCATTCATGCATAGCTTCATGTATCATATTTTTAATATTAACTCAGTCAATCACAAGTTAAAATAAGGAATTAAAATTCTACAACAATTTTCGCTTAAGTTAGACTGATCTTGCTTAAGCTAGAAATTCTCACTTAAGCTTGATTGATCTCGCTTAAGCTAGACTGGTCTCGCTTAAGCGACTCACTTAAGCTAGAAATTCTCGCTTAAGCTGGACTGATCTCGCTTAAGCTAAAATTCGAACAGAAAGCAAAGTGAAATTCAACTATTCTCGCTTAAGCTAGACTGATCTCGCTTAAGCTAGAATAACAGGTTTTCACTAGTGTCAATGTGCAAACACCAAAAATCCCAAACAACAAACATAAAAAACACAACCACAAACATCTAACCAATATTTTAAGCACGATTCAAGACTAAAAATATGCAAGAGACTTAAAAAAAAAAGTTTTAAAGCCCTAGCTTCCCTTACCTTGATTGGCGCTAACGTGAGGGAAAGAAAGTCCCAAGTGGAAAGCATTAGAAAACCTAAATGCAGCATAGAAAGCTGAAGGAAGGGAAAGTTCGGTTTGTTCTGACGAGAATTTCGCTAAAGTCCCAATTTCAATATCTGCTTCGAAAGGTGGTAGAAATTGAATTAGAATCAAAGAAAATATGTGTAACAGTGCTAGTGGCTGGATTAATGAATTAGTAAATTTCATACGACTAGTTGGATTAATGAATTAAAATTGTTATGTTCTTTTACTTTTATAATTTTTTTCTACACTATCATGAAATGATAAAAACAATGACCTTTTTAAATTCTTAAATTTTTCATAAACTACTATCTCTAATGTATTAAAAAGAGTAAAAGGATATTAATCGACAAAGTGATTAGAAATTGGTAACCAAACTACAGAATTATATGTTATTTTAGTTTGGTTACATTAGTTTCAAAATTAATTAATATGTTTATGTGTGTGGGACTGTGCATGTGTGTGCGTAAGTGGTGAGAATGTGTGTGTATGGGTGTGGGTGTTTATTTTTTGATGTATTTGTTTAATGACTAATAAAGGATGAAAGTATCTCACTAATAAGTTAACAATAATTTACAAACAGAAATTTTATCTTCTTATTTATTCAATAAATAGATAAAATTATCATGCTGTCATTTTGAATTCATTAATCCAACTAGTATAGTATAACATTATATTGTTCTCATGTCTTTCATCAACATGCATCACACAATGGCTCAACATCACTCACACATGTCCTTTGTGTAGCATGAACATCTACTTTTTCAATCAAAATCTCTGTACTTAGGTTTTCCACCGTCAAATGTAACATCTATTTTTAAGTATTGTCAAGAAAATACACTCTTATATGATCTTTTTCAAAAATAAAATGTCAAAATACACTTCTTATATTTTCTCTGATCTTTCTCTTTGCACTCTATGTAATAAGCTTTAGCATTTCTAATTCCTTTCTTCCTTAATCCTGTTGTTTCTTTCAATACATTCCAGAGACTGTTTCCTGAAAAAAGTTAACAAGTTCAAAACCTCACATTTGTTTCTTGTCATTTTATCAAAGTGCAAAAAAAAGTTATCAAATTAAAAAAAAATAAACAAAAATTTTAACTGGTCTAAATTCATTATTCTTCACCATCTATCCTGTAGTCAACTTTATCATTGTAAAATAATATTTTCAGACCAATTTAAGAATGTTTTATGAAATGTTCCATCAAGAAATATAAAATTTAAAACCTTATACAATAGTATGTTGGAAAAGCATTTTAGAGCCATCTGGAATCAATGCTTTCAGGAATATATATATATATATATATATATATATATATATATATATATATATATATATATATATATATATATATTTCAAATTATTTAAAAAAATTATTTCATAATAAAAAATATATATATCATGGAATGATGAATCTAGAATGAATACGTGATCATAAACTTTGCTATACATTCCAAAAAATAATTTTTTTTAGAAGATCAATTTTAATCTGTAAATAGAGTGGCACAAAGAAAATGTGGAGATTCACAGAACACTTAAAGTTTATTTTCTCAAAATTACTCGATATATTTTAAAAATATAAACAATTTAACATAAACATTTCCTTAAAATGTTTTATGAAATGTTCGATTGAGAACTATGAAAATTAGAAGCTTGTAAAATGTTTGGTTGGGAATGTGTTTTAGAGCTTTTGGAATGTTTTTTTAGAAAAAAAAAATTATATATATAACGGGAAAAGAAATATTCTGAAAGATTTAATAAATTTTTTGCCATAAAATATTTTTGTAAGTTGTTTTAAATTTTATATTTACAGAAATATATTTTAAATTATTTAAAAAAGTTATTCCATAATAAAAAAATATTATGGAATGGTGAATTTAGAATGGTTAAAGGTCAATTCTAAAATAAAACATTATTTGAATTATTCATTTACGAATATATTTTTGTATAATATTCTTTTGGGAAGTGTAATCCATACATTCTTCAATACATCTGTAAAACATTCTTTTAAAAGGTATGAATTCTTAAAAACAATTCCATCCGTGTATAATAAAAAAGAGTGGAACACAAGAACAAAACATTTCCATTAAAAATAGACATATATAATAAATTAAATATATTATTGATATTAACTATTAACGATTATTATATGGACTCTGATAAAAGAAGTTTGTGTTTATCAAAAGTTAACAATAATATTTTTTAAATTAGACTTTTTTCGTGATAGAAAAACTCAAATCTGTAAAAGAATTATGTACAATTATTTTTATCACAAGGATACTAGTTTGAAGCATTTTTACACTTTTCTTCTAACTCAAGAACCTAGCAAAAAAATTGAACATGATTACATTTACTTATAAATTATTATTATTTAACTAATTATTACAAATTATGAACACTATTCTTATATCAAGAGAGATGGATGGTGAAATACGACATCATTATCGGTCGTTTCTTCTGAAACGAAACGACATGCATGCGTGTCGTTCGGCTTCTCCTTCCTTTTGAGAAGGTGTAGTTTTGTGATAGAACAATTCCCAAAGAAAGTGGGCAAATATTGAAGATAAGAATCAGTGACAGAGAGAGAACGAACGAGGTAAAATTCCTAACGTTTCATTCTTCTTTCATTCCTAGTTTACTTCTTGTAAATCCTTCCATCAACTGAAGCTTTTCTATTCCAACTCTGGACTCAAATTTTTGTTTTATTATTTTTTCCCCTTTGAAAATTTTTCGTCTTTATTGTATAATTGACATGAACTTTGGTCTTGGATCCTGTTGCTATTCACTTGTTCCGATTTTCGATTTTGTAAAAAAACAAATTTTAGGGGTTTTACCCAATCCTGGTAATTGTATTCTCTACATGCATTCATTCAATACTGTTGAGAACAAATGTTACCTGAGACTTTGTGTGTCAAATAGCATATTTGAGCTTCATCTGCTGGCATCGAATACACTGTATATGAGTATGCATCAATTGTTTGTCACGTGACAGATGCCAGAAGCCAAGTCACAGATCATGATGTTGGACTGTCTCTGCTCTGAATAGAAATTTTAGTTTTTTGGACTGTAAACTATATTTGCGCTTAATCCAACGTCTAATTTCAGTTTTCCTTCTTCTATTCACTAATATTTGGACTTTTTCATGGAAAAATCAGTCTAACTATGTCATAGGTTAAAAAATGTTTGTAAATTGGTTTCCGAGTGGTTGGTAGGTTAAAGACTGATTTTGGTTGTAAACTGATCCAAAACTAGATTGATTTGGTAATTAAATCATATTATTGGTTTGCATTGGTTTAACATTGATATATACCCATTAGTTAATTAGTTATGTTAGTAATTAGTTAGTTGGGTTACTTGGCCAGAGCAACACAAGGTTTATGTTGAAAAGAAGGAGAATGAGCTTGCAGTTAATTAAATATCTTAATCTTAAATGTGTTGCCGTGGAATTTTTTAGTAACGAATTTTGAAAATGACAATAATCACCCTTTTGCAGTAATTGAAATGCATGCGTTTGACAGTTTTGGTTTCTTATTCTCCAAAGCTGAAATCAATGATCTAAGTACTGATTAATTTTTTCTGCCTTTTGAAACATATTATCTACTGCCAAAGGCCTGAAGTTGAACCAATGGATTGTTCAGCTGCAAGAAAGACACAAAAGGCTGACCGAGAAAAGTTAAGGAGGGATCGACTCAATGAGCAGTTTGTAGAACTGGGTAACGTTTTAGGTAAATCAAGTTTCACCTTTTCACATTGGAAATTAATTGATACTTGTATTTCTGTAGAACTGGTAGGGGAATTAAATTAACAAAAAGAAGTTCTGATTACAATTGAAAATTATTGAATAATATGGATGTTAAAAATATGAGTGAACAGTATTAGAAAAGCAATGTCTGATACTACTGTATACCCTCTTCGTTCATTTCATTTTCACCTTCCTTTTCTGGTTCCAGCACCAACCTATCCGATGAAAAATAAGAAAAAAAAGTGAGTATACTGCAGAAAATGTTATATTTACTCTCTCCCTTTTATATTCCTTAAAACCATTTTGCTTCTTTATCCTCCACCCCTTTTCTCACCACCACCTGCCGGCCCAGAGAGAGTAAGCTGTGTGAAGCTGAACATTTCATGCTTTAGATTGATTTCTTATTTGCATTGTGAACGATTTTGGAGCGCAGTCATGCAGTATTTGTTCTAGAACTATTACTGCAAGATTAGGTCTGTTGATTTTAGAGCTAAGGGCAATTGATATTTTTGAATTATCTTAACATTTTGAATGGATTGTTCTGGTTTTCCTTGCCTGGAGTACTTTTGTGTCCTTAAAGTACTTTAATACTTGAGTTGTCAGGTTTTCTTTTGAAAAATGCATTTTTTCTTTTTATTTTCGTATTTGTATAAGATTTAATTTAGTTTTTTTAATTAACCTGATTATAGTTTTGATTATTTTAAACCACATGTAGCATGCAGAAGAGGTTAACAAGAGGATTTACAAATGCTGATATTTTGTATCAAATACCTGTTATTTCCATTTAATGTTAAAAGCTGATAAACAATAAATGTCTTAAATCACTCTCTGCTGTGGAGATTCTGAAATGCAGACCCTGACAGGCCCAAAAATGACAAAGCAACCATTCTAAGTGATACAATTCAATTGCTGAAGGACCTTACCTCTCAAGTTAGTAAACTCAAAGAAGAATATGCTACACTAAATGAAGAATCTCGTGAGGTAATTTTTTTATTTGATGAGTTGGCTATCTTGGTGCTTTTGCGACCATAATAATGAAAATAATTTAAATTTCATTCCATTTTTAGTTGACTCTGGAGAAAAATGATCTCAGAGAAGAAAAGGCTTCTCTTAAATCGGATATTGATAACTTGAATAATCAGTATCAGCAGCAGCTCAGGACTATGTTTCCATGGACTGCAATGGACCATTCAGTTGTCATGGCTCCACCGTCATATCCCTTTCCAATGCCAATGGCAGTACCTCCTGGTCCAATTCCCATGCAGCCATTCCCCTACTTTGCTAATCAACATCCTGCAGTCATCTCTAATCCCCATTCAACTTTTGTTCCTTATTTAGCCCCCAATACCATTGTTGAACAACAATCCACCCAGTACGTTTCACCTCCACTTCATCCAGGCTGTAGGTCAAATGTGTCTGAAAAACCAGAATCCAAAAGCAAATCATCCCGGGAGAGCAAGGCCGAAAAGAACGAGGATTCTAATGATGTCACTACAGACCTTCAGTTGAAGACTCCTGGGTCTTCTGCAGAACAGGTTAGTGTTGTTTGCTAAGGAAACTTTGCAACCGATCATGGTTCTAAATTGCAGTTGCAAATCCAATATTGTTGCAGTCAATGGTGATTACATCAAGAAATTATTTTATGAATACACCAGAAGTAAAATATAATGGTTTTGCAATTACTCTAATTATTGATACGTGTTCTACAACTATCCATCGCACTACTTCCTTCATGAAGTGCCTCTTGCACTCTCCCAGCATGCCACACAGCAACACCGATTCCATCAGTGATACCTAGAAGTTAGAATTGAAATGAATATTTATTTTTTCTTGTGATAAAAATGAAATAAAACAATGTTTAAGGTTTTGTTGTGACTCCATTGCAACTATGTTGTGAACATACTGCGGCTCATTGTTTGATTGAAAATCAACCGTTGCGGTAGGCGTTGCAATAGCAGTACTGCACACAGCAATTTATCGTCGGATTCAGGTTTTGTTTGGTACATGTTTTTCAGGATTTATCATCCGGACAAAGGAAATCTGGGAAGTTGTCAAGAAGGGAAAGCAGCTGCTGCTCGGAAGGGAATACATTAGGTAGGTGTTCTTCTTCTCATAGCGCTCAGGATAGCTCATCAAGCAGTGCAGTTGCAAGCAGAAAGGATAATGAATGAGAAAGTATGCAATTTAGTGAATAGCTAGCTCTTGTGCATTTAAAGCCACAATGAAGATTTTCATCGTGCATCTGCTGCAACTCTGGAGGGTACAACTCATTCGGTTCTTATCCCAAAATAAAAGTCACTTCTCTTATCTCTTCCTGAGTAAGAATTTGGTCTGAGTAGGTTTTAAATGTTTAAGCATAAACTTCTCGTTCCAGGGGAAAACTTGAAATTTCAGCTGGAAAACCTCCAAGTTGACTAGTGGGGTTATCTAACCTATAAGTTTGTAAATTCTTTCACAGTGGTTAGAATTTCATGATTCGATACAATTCAACGAGCTAACCATTTGTATCTTGCAATGTATTGCCAGTGGCTTTGAATTTCGCAATGCTTAATTGATTAACTGATGTCAATGCAATTTCATATAACTAGTACAAATCACTTGAGTCTGGAACTCATTATTTTCTTTTGGTAATTCTCATGAATGAAAAGACCGACACATTTGATCATTCCATTGTTTTGTTCATTCTTGTGAAGCCGGGGTTTTAACAGTTATTTTACTGGCTCTGTATTTCATTTGACTATTTCATTGCTCTATTTTAATACTTGTAGAATCGAGATTTCACTCATAATGTGAACCTATTTGGCATGAACCTCACAACATCATGTGGCTTGGCTTCTAAAGGCAAAGAAAAAATGGGAGGAATTTGAGTTGAGAACACTGTATTTTACACAAAGGCATGATCTTAATGAGAAGAATATAGTTTTATATGATGAAAATTTATTTCACATTTTGGTCCTTAGAAATATGATAGATTTCTCGTACAAGTTAAAAAAACAAAACACAAATTATTGCCTAATATTTATTCAGAAATAAATGAATTCAAGTGATATTACAATTTTAAAAACACTACTCTCTTCCTTCAATGTTCTTCTAAACTGTTTATATCAATGTTAATGTATAAAGGTAACACAAATTTTGACTAATCTTGTTAGGAAAGCCACAGAGAAAAGTAAAGTTTCACTTTTCTTTCTGAAACTGCAGGGTGATGGGAAGAAGTAAGTTAAAGATTCACTTTGAAAAGAAGTCCCCTTTTGAAGGCTTTGGGTGTGTAGAAATGTGGAAATGATAATCCATTGTTCTTCTCACTCTTGATCATCAAGAAAATACTCATGGTAAGCAAAACTTGCAAGAACAAAAGGAAAAGATATTATTGATCAGATAAAAGTGACACTCAAAGAATATGTGCCAAAACCAATCAAATATCTGCAGCAACAGAAGCTCATCAACCCTTGTATAAATAAACCTTTGAGGACAACACAGGAGTAGTGTGCTTATGATGTTCTGTTGAGATCACTGACTGAGAAACAAGCAAGAGAGTGAAGATGGGGTGGTTCTCTCCCAAAAAAAGGAGTGTTGAGGGATACACAGGGCAGAACATGGCCACTGTTTCCACTTCTCCAAATTTTCATTTGGTTGTGATATTTGGCATTGTTTTTAGCTTGTTGTGGCTCTCAAATTACACAGCATTTTACTTGCAGTTTCTCCTCATGCTGTCTCCCATTCTTGCAATACTATTCTTGATTTCATATTCTACTACCTGTGGAAGCCTCAACTTTAGCTTCATGCGTTTGAAGAATGTGGCATCTCATGGAATGTAGCAATGTTGCTGATCATACGTGCTGCTTCCTTTCAATGTTGATTTTTTTTATCTTTTTAATTTTTATCGACAAATGTTAGTTGTTAGTATTTTGTTATTGTGAGAAGTTGAATTTACAATCTCTCTCATCCTTCCCTCTAAATCATTTAAACCAATCTTATAGCTTTTAAATATTAATGGGGAAGTTGAATTCACAACCTCTCTGACTCTCTCTTCCCACTTTTACGACTAAGTCAACTTTATAACATTAAGTATTGGTGTGTTATTACTAGACTGGTTTAAGCTATGTTGGAAATTTTTTAGGTTCTTTTATGTGAGCATGTTTTGCTAATGAATTATAAAAGAAAAACATATTTACTTGTTTTGTTAACATCTTGTTATGGTGTTCAAATGACATTGATTATTACTACTTGAGAAAAAGTGAATCATATGAATAACTTCATCACTCTATTAACCATGTGTCAGTGTTCCTTTATTTTTAAATACTTGTGAAGCAAAGTTAACAATGTTCATACACGAAATTAACCACGTAACTTATTCACTTTAGGGGGAAAAAGAAGCTATTATTGTTCCATCTGAAAAAGCAATATATGACTTCAAATGAATTGCAATTATGCATGCATGAAAATTATTTGTATTCTTGAAAATGCTACCATTTCTTACCTCCAGTTCTTGGTGGAACATTATAACTATTATCATTTTTTTTTATTAGAAACTGAAATTGAATATAACTTGCACAAAGATGAAAATAAAAACTGTCACATTTGAAGATGATAATCATATAATAGAAGTCATATTTTGAAGATGATAATCTATAGAATATAGTTCAAAAATAAATTGAGATCAAGTTTAAAATTATATAGATTTAATTATGTTTCTAATCTGAGATTTGGAATAACTCTCTCTTGATCCTCGAATTTAAAAACTTTTTTTTTTCTCAAAATTTAAAATATATTGAGATTTAGAATTTTAAGATTTAATATCTAAGGTTGAAAACTGTTTATAATTCCTAAAATTTAATGTTTAAGCGCTAAAATTATATATATAATTTTTTTTCAAGATAATGAAAGTTTTTTTTTTCAGATTCATAGCCAATGGAAAAGTAATTCATTTTATTTCTTTTAAGAGATAACTCACACAAAACCCTCTAAAATTTATTGAAATTACATTTGTATCTCTTTTTTTATGTTATACAAAAATCGTCTAACTTGTACAACGATGTTAACTCGCTTTCTTGTGGTTTGCTAAAATTACACAAACACCTCTTTCGTCACCCATTGTTATTAATTTATTACCATATTAATACAAAAGGATTTAAATATTACATTTTGAAAATCTTATTTTGGAAATTCTGTTATAGAAATCGTGTTCTAGAAATTCTGGAAAGTTTTTATAGTCAATTCACGGAGGAAAAAATTGTCATTTCATGCATTAGAAGGATGCAGATAGAAATTATAGGAGTGTAGAAAGTAAAATTGTTGTGTTATTCTTAACTTCGATGATCTTGTTACACAGACGGACCGCCTTTACAAAGTCTTAACTTCGATTACTATCCAGATCACATTATTTTTTGTGAAGTTTCTATTGTCAAAAATTTATTATTCCTTGTAAATGGTTTTTGCGTTTGAAATTTTACACACCTTATGTATTGAATTTGGATCATTCTATTTTGAGTTTTTAATGTTGATGTTTTAAAATATATTAAAAACGTTTTTAATATACTAACATAAGTATATTTTGAAAGTTTAACATATAAACAACACAAAACAAATCGGTAGAGTCTGAACTTGTGTTTTCTCTTTCCTTGTGATTTCGTGGGTAATTGTTTCTTGAGATATTTTTCTGTGAAATCCTTTGTTAAATTTATCCCATGTTCTGTAAATGGTGTCGATTTATAGAATTAATTATGCATTTTGTTTTAACAATATTTTGTTGTGAAACGTTCTTAGCCAATATTTTCACAAACTTTTTCCAAATATATATATATATATATATATATATATATATATATAAAAAAAAGAAATAACTTATTTACAATTACCTTACAAACCAAGTTTAAAAAATAAAAATTTGGTGAAATTATATAAGAGACTATTTACAAATTAGATTATATATAAACTATTTTTAATTAATGAAAAACTCACTTTATCTGTTTTCTTATTCTTTTCTCCTAGAAGATTGTATAAAGAAAATTATGTAAACATGCTCCAGAGTAATACTCAAAAGAAACAAAAAATAACAGAAAATACTACATAGTAAACAACAAACGTCTTAAAAATGTTCAGTAAAATCTCTCAGCTGACCTCAACATCTCTCATAAAAGATAGTGACATAAAGAACAATGACAGAAAGTTGGATTTGGACCCCAAACTGTTGAAGGGGCTAAGAGGTTTTCTTGGGTGGAGCCATGTTAAAAAGAAGTGAAACAACTGCTTTGACAGTACAAAGCTTGAGCACAGACAAGGTGACTAGATATAACAGCAAGCCTGCAAAGAAGTAAAGCCCTATAAGCTTGATTATTACTACAAATGATCAAATTCAGACACCAATTTGCACAACAATAAGAACAGCATATTTAGAATTTGAAAAGAAACTTGCCAATTTGGAAATGAGATAGATCATTGACATCATACTTCCCTGCACTCCAAAGTTTAGAATCCTGGATAGCCTACATAACAGTTGCATGCAATAATACTTGTATTCAGAAAGAGAACACTTTTACTTGTGTAACAATGCACCTATGCGCATATGTAACTTTATTAGAAGTTAACACAATAAAACCTGTGATGTATAATACTTTCATAAATTGTACAGCCTATAAGCTAGTGAAATAAATTTACTTATGTACTCCTTTCTAATATAATTGCAAGTTTTAAGCCATACATTTTGCGGGATCGTTGGAAGTAAAAGATGTAATTCGAAAGGGCAAACAAAAACAATTAAACTCATACATTTCATATAAAAGTATGTTAGAAGTCCCACATCGACTAGAGATAAGACAATCTCATAATATATAAGTGAGGTACAAACCTCACCTTTAAGCCAATTTTATGGAGTTGAGTTAGACTTAAACTCCACTTCTAACATAGTATCAGAGCCAAGTTAGAACATATCTTAGCGAACTCTCTTGGACATTCTGTTCCACCCGCTATCGGACTGCTATCGGACCACCCACTAGTTTATAATCTCACGCACGAGATGAATATACCTCGACGTGAGAGAATGTGTTGGAAGTCTCACATCAATTAAAGATAAGGCAATCTCATAATATATAAGTGAGGTGCAAACCTCACCTTACAAGTCGATTTTGTGAAATTGAGTCAGGCTTAAAATTCACTTCTAACAAAGTAAGGTTCAAACACTTGCAATGTCTCTGAAGGAGAAAGGCTTAGACAAAAAAAAAAAAAGATCGAGAGGACAAAGGAACGAGCTAACAAAATGAAGAAAAACAGAAACTTCACAAATAAATTCAAAGTAGACACGAAAGCACATGAGATTACTTAATGTTGACCCCAACGGTCCAAATTTAAAAATGTATGTACCAGTAACTTTCTGTTAGAAGGAAACTAAAACCAAAACACCCAGGAGTTATTAAACACCAAGAATGTGTTTGTTTAAAATCTTACAAAATTATTCCCAGAAATATGAGTAGTGGGATGTAACATTTTCATATATGGTAAAAGTTATAAAAATTCGTTCGAAACATTAATCATTCCCAGGAATCTATATTACACATGCTTCCGTTTTTCTTGTCCCAATGTAGAATGGGTGGGAATGTTATATTCTCATCGGGAATGTAAGTTGTTTTCTAAAATAACTTGACAGGTGTCACTTTATCATACCTCATTGTATGTTTTTTTAATTAGCATAAATTTAAAAATATTCCAAAGAACTACACATACTTGCCAAACATCTTTGATGGGAATCATATCCCAGTAAAAGTAATCGCAGGAATATAATTAAATACGTGAAATTGATACCCCAAATTTGAAATACTGGTTGAACACGACTGGTTTGAATCCCCGTGCAATGATGAAGATGACTAATATTAACAAAAATAACTATTTACCAAAAAAACAAGAACCACCTAGAATTGACATTAGTTCCTGCCTTCAAGAACAAACTAAAATTTAGTTTCAACTAAGATGTTTACTTCTCAGTTGGCACGTTTCTTTCTTTATAGTTAATTAAGTTTCTCTTAAAAAATCTCCGGGGAAACACTAACATATTTACCTTCAGTAACAGATGTTTCTTTGCAAGAGAAGCAATCAAGGGAAGCATTGCAATGGAGGATACGATTGCATAAAATCTCAATAAGCCAGATCGACTGCGTCTTCTACCTGACAAAATTGAGAAATAGCTAAGGTTCAGATTAAGAACTTGATATGATACAAAGGAAACAAAAAATAACTCTGGCTTTAGCCATATACAAACCTATATTCCCAATGATTAGTGAAACAACACTAACAAAAACAGACGAATAGGCAACTGTATTTAGAGTATCTGCTTCTATTCCTGGAAAATATGCAAATATTGCTCCTATTATTAGCAACGCAGCCTGCAGGGAACAATTTCAAATTTTAACATATATTAGACAAAAACAAAAGATGTCAGCAGTTAGAGAATACAGATTCTCCAACAATAGTTACAGAGTCAGCATTTGCAATTACAAACTACCGTTTGACAAAAAGTGTATTATGATAGGATTTAGAAAGTTGAGAATGAGTTATAAAACTTCTGCCTCACAGACAGGCATTACCATTTCATAAAATGAATCCTATACTCAACATAAAAACACTCATTATGAACTGTGTAGTTTGAATAGCCACCCAAAAATAGTTCAATCATATTAGTGCATGAGTACACATAAAAGTTGATAAATGTTTTTCATTAATAAAAGTATACGGCCATATTCAAGTTAATAAAGTTGCTTTGATAATTTTGTCAAGTGTAGCCACCAGTGTAGGAAAATATACATGTCCTGTAGAGCTGTACCACAAGAATCAAAGCAAGGCCAACTATTTTAAATGTTTTCTTTTAAAAGGAAAGAAAATAATCAATCAGTGTGTGTTTTGGATTACCATTTGAGCACCTAAAAGTCAGTTGAAGAGCACCGAAAGTCACACCCACATGTTTGGCAATTTTTGTTACGTTTCATTGAGTATTAAAGAGGCCCAAACTGTGGTTGCATTCAAAGCAATGCCTTTGATGCTTTTCGGTTGAATGAAGTATCAGTTTCATTCAACCAAACTTAACACGTTTTCATATAATCCAAACACACACTTAGTAGAGAACCACAATATCCAGAAATTTCAGTAAAGCCTTCTATCTAAAGATCTCATACAACATCATGTTACCCAAGCAAGAAACCCGTTACATTGAGCTGCCATACTATCCCTTTTCCTAATTGTATCTAAAAAATACCCAAAATCACCATAAGCCACAAGTATAAAAGTTGGAATCCAGTTCAGGCGCAAGGAATATTAGCTCAGTTCAATCACCTGTTCTCATCAATGGATTAGCCTTTCCATACATTTGTACTTGTTTGATAAAAATACTGAAAATAGTTGAAAACACAAGTGCAACCCCTATAAACTTCCCAGGTTGAAGTTTTTCATTCCTAAAAAAATTCCACAATGCAGAATGGGTTCTTCCCATTCAGCACAAAATTGCAAATTCCCATAAATAGGACGCTTCAGAGATACAATATATGATCAACCGAGTGTCTTACTTGATTTTTTCAGTTAGAAATTCACCAGCAATACAGACTGAAGGAGAGGCTTTTATCTCAATTAATTTATGCATCTTAAGATAATTTTTTGAGCCATGAGATTGCTGATTTATATATGCCGGAAACTGGAAAGCAACTAAGTTTACATTTTTTCAAATAATTAATTTGTTAATTTTATAAAACAACCATTCTACAAGCACAAAAGCAATTCGTACTAAATCAGAGTTATTATTCATTTAAACTAAATACACTAAAACTGGTCTAAAATATTTCATTTAAAAATCTACAACCAATAACCATGAAAAAATTTCTCACATAACATACAATGCCATTGCTACAGAAATCCAATAACCAAAAAAGAAAAAGATAAATAAAACCCTACATACCTCGGTAATAAAGTGCAGGGAGAGGCGTTTCTTCCCCTTTGCAACTAGCTGATACCCTAAATGGTATAACATCAAAACAACAAAAACCAATGAGAATATTAAGAAAATAAGATATAGCTAAAAGCTAAGTCATAGAATAAATTAACTGCAACTGTATTAAAAATATGAATATCATAAATTAATAAAAGAAAATAAAGAGAGATTAAGGAAAAGATGAAGCTAACTTGAATCAACAACCATCCGGAAGGAGTAATCGGAGCCATCAGTTCCAGAGGGCCTTCCAGAAGCCAATTTTCTATTATGCATCTCTGTTTTCACACCTTGTATTGCAGATCACCCCACTTCCTTATCAAGCTGAGCCAATTCTAGCTGCAAGAAAATTAGAGAATTTGTTAGGAATGTGAGGAAGGCATAGTTGGTTCCAATAGTTAGAATATTAGTTTAGTAGGTCAGAGGGCGCAAGTTAGTGACAAATAGTTAAGTGAACTTGGAGGGGGATCCATCAATATCCAATAATATTTGTATACTGAATACTAGCTCTTTGTGAAAGGAAAATCCTCACGCGAGAGATAACTGTGTACTATTTTCAATGCTTAAATATAATTGTTCAACTTCATTGTTTGTTTCGATCAATTTCTCTCAATTCATTCCCAAGTTCGTAACAGAACTACATTGAGATTACATTTAATACATTAAGAAAAAAAAAATCCCCATGTAAAGAGTAAACTAAAACCAATATGAACTTAAAGTGAAAAACTTCTGGGGCCAGCCCCTACCAATGATTTAAAACACTATCATAGGTAAAAATCAAGGCCAACTATAATTTCAAGAAAAATCCAAACATCAAATGTTGTGATGCTCATATAAAAATACTTTTGGGGTAAAATCTTCCAAGACTATTCATTTATCCCTATGTTGTGTTAATAATGTGATATATCAGAATTACACAAAAACAGATTGTCCGCAGCTCAAGATAGAAATCAACGTTTTGCTTTCTAGTGATGGTATGATAGATCATGTCTGATTTAGAGGCAAACCTTGCAGCCAACAAACTTAATGTATTATGGCTTATCTGTTAATTGATAATAAAGATATGCTCATTGCAATTCCATGTTATTTTTAAATTGTTCCCAACTTAGTTTTGCAGCATAAGTTGTGTTGGAGCAGGTTATGAATTGAATAACCATCATGACACCTAAATTCTTCAATTGATTCTGAGCAGATCTGCTAAAACTTGGCATATCACAAGGAAGAGACTGGAAGAATGGCCTTAAAGATGACTTCAGGGTAGGCAAGGAGTTCAAATTTCTACAGACTGTCAATGTCTAGACCTCTATCCAACCAGACCAGCTGCTATCCAAGGGCCAGAGCAAATGTTTCCCAAATGGAGGAGTTTATGCAAAATAAACCTTTCCTGGGTCCTTAAATCTTCAATTGCAGGAGATTATTCCTATTCAAAATAATATGCCTTGCACTGCATGTCAAGCTTGTTTAAAATGGACATCCAAAAGCCTTTCATGAAATAATATTTAGTTTAGATTTTTGAACCATGTTACTTTTCCAATCTTTCTTCAAGAAAAATTGGGTTCGAAAAACAAAATTACCCATTGGAATTTTATAAACATTAGCACAAACCAATGTACAACATAACGACTTCATATTAAAAATAATGATGTATGATTGCCTATGTATTCTAGATATGTTTTGTAGAGAATATTTATACAAGAAAAGTGTTTTTTTGTTATTTTTCTGCATAAGTGTCAGTGTCACAATTTGCAATCAATTTGATACGCCTTAACAAGGAAAGGACTCATTTCGTGTGATAAATAGCAAATGACTTTGAATTGTGTGCATAAATCAGTTAACTTCCATATCATCAAGATAAATCACATTATTCAAAAATTGATATTTAGACACCTGATTCACAGACTAATTTATAATTTTATTAATGGTAAAATGTAAAATAGTGTACTCAAACACCCACTTTCTTCAGATAGCTAGTGCCATGGATGGATCAACAATCAAATAATGCTCCTTCACATTTACGAGAAAGGTTTACTGTCTCCATCAATAATGCATGCTCATGAAACTCGTCTTAACTCAATTTTCACCTTTCAAATAATCATTTGCAATCTTTCTCCCTTTGAAAAATTAACCCAAGATTCTGAGAAATGAAAATAGGCCATTGGCTGAGCCCAGATAAAAAAAGTCATTGTCCCAAATCACTCGTGATGTCACCAAGCAACTACAACACATTAGTGAGTGACACACAAGAGAAACCCCTACTTTAAAAGAAAAATATCAGATCAAGGGATAATCAAATAAGGTGCATTAGTGTAATAGTGTTCCTTTCCATTCAACAGATTATTTGGCTTCTCAGGTTTTTAAAGTAGTTAACAAAAGAAAGTAAAATTGAAATAAAAAAATATGGTTGAATTGTTTGATTCGTATTAGTGATATAGAGTTTGAACAATTAATGCACGTTCATATAATTCAAAGCCATTTGTGACTCATCAGATGATCTGAACCTTCGCTTACTAAACCATATTAACAAATCACAAATCACACAATTCCAACAACTAAGCACAAAAATAACAAAAGAAAGCGGTCATTCTTGAATAGCATTCTCTACAAGACTTATCAAGATTATGTTCATAAGCAATGTCTACATTATCATTTTTAATACAAAATAACTATTTAATACATTGACTTATACGACTGTTTATAGAAATGATAATATGCAATTTGTTCATCAACTTACCCAGCTAAGTGTCTCTCTACACACTGGTATCTCTAGAAGACTGAAAATATCAAGTAGCTCAAAACTGAATATCATTGGCCTCTGTAGAAGACTTTGGATATCCACTATACTCAAGTTTGACATGCAAGGAAGAACAAACCATCTTGAACTTCAGCCTCAGGCTATCCATGATTTCTTGCACTTGTACATTTTCCGGATCCATGAGAGGGTATTTCTCAATCAACTCCTCCATCTGGCCAATAATTGTTTTGGCCCGTGGAGAGAAACAAGTCGGATCAAGCCGAAGTGCCGAATTCCAAATGTCAACACAACCCCTATAGAAACCAAGCTCCTCTCCAATCTCAAAACCAACCTTGAGGCCAACCTGTCTGCCTTCTTCCTTGCCAGCGACGAGGCCGTCACTGTGGCCTTCATCGTAGCCTTCCTTGTAATGGGTGTCCTCCAAGTTCAAAGAAGAATCAAACAAGTCATCCATGGTCTGCCCCAACAAAACAAATGCTACAAAACTGACAAGGAGTTGAGACCAAACTAGAGATAGTATAGCAGCAAGACCAAAACCATTCCCAATTACCAATTTCAATTAAGTGTTGAAAGCCACAATGCAGGAGCCCCTTAATTAATCAATGAATGGTGTACGGAAGAAACAACATGGATCAAAAATGAGAAGAAAAAAAAAAAGAGAACAAAAATAAAGTCAACAACATTAACAGAAATTATTGGAAAAAAGTCTACATCGTAATTGCTCATAAATCATGCCCAAATGCAAAAAAAAAAAAAAAAAAAAAAAAAAAAAAAAAAAAAAAAAAAAAAAAAAAAAAACAAAAAAAAATAAAAAAAAAAAAAAAAAAAAAAAAAAAAAAAAAAAAAAAAAAAAAAAAAAAAAAAAAAAAAAAAAAAAAAAAAAAAAAAAAAAC
>Ga0214542_1005295_pt1 | contig 24676 bp, 14 predicted proteins | sample CNSS1metaG_FD_160096 | JGI IMG/M metagenome (GOLD analysis project Ga0214542, IMG submission 160096) | Root nodule microbial communities from cowpea collected in UCLA plant growth center, Los Angeles, California, USA - CNSS1 | ecosystem: Host-associated > Plants > Roots > Nodule | place: USA...
TGACTTTTTTTATTAACTTATATGTTAATTATTTATGAGCTCACCCTATCTGCTTGTGTTTGGCGATGATCGTGTAATGCGTTACACGGGAGCAGATGATGTTGCAGGTGGTGCTGATGAGGCATAACATCGGAGAGAGGGTTAACTGGGAAAAGCTTTTACTGGAGTTTTACCATTATTGTTTTTATAAAATTTGTAAATAGTGTCTTACTGATTTATGAATTTGGATACTGTATTGGAGTTTCATAAATTATGGATTTTTGGATAACATCGGATTAATAAATGTTTTAAAATTTCCCGCGTTTTTGGGAAGCGAAGTATAATAAATGATGTTTTCATCAAATTTCTTAATTTTTATTACTTAAATTAGTAATATCCGACCGGGATGTTACACTTCCAATAGCCTCCCTTACTCCTCCTCAAATCTGCCTCAATGATTCCCTCAATTGTGCAGTACAATCAAAGGCCAAGCAAAACCCTTTTCTCACCTCTAAATTACCTTTTAATTAGATCTTAATGGGGGTTAATTATCAAAACGAAAATTGGGTTTAATGCTAATGATAATTGTCATTCAAGGCCATTATGGAGTTGTTTTTCAGCCCCCTGCCTTCACCTACTAGGGTTTCTACCCCTTCTCCTCCTTGCCAAAATCAAGTTTAGCAAAAAAAGAAAGCTTAATTTGGGTTCACCAAGGTTTGAACCCATAACCATACCTTATATACCAATGCCAAATCAATGTACAACCAATTAACCAATCCATGTTTCATGATGACTACTATAATACTATAATTATCTCCTCATTCAACATGCTCAATCATATTATTAAAAACAATAATAATTAAATAATACACAACTGGCATACATAGGTCTCGAACCTAAGTCCTCTCACACAATTAAGTACTCTCAACCACTTGAGCTAGTACTTTTCCACATCACATTAATCAATACTAAATGTCATAAAGGCTCCCACTACCCACATTTATTAATTAGTTAATTATTTAATTAATTAAATTTCACGGGTCTTACAGATGGTGCCGCCACTTGAGTTTAGGCTCAAGATAAGGCTAAAAAGTATTCACTCCTTAAGGAGGAAACTCTCACAAATAGTTGTTACACAAAGGTGATGAAGGAGCGTCTCGAATTTGGGTAAAAATTAGGTCTCAAACAAACTTGGGTATGAACCCTAGAATGAAAATGGAAAAAAAAGTGGAGGACGTCGATTGGTGGTTTTGTGGAACAAGAGGAAATCACACCACTTGGAGGAGGTTCCAAGGTAAGTGAGGAAGATCCGCCACTTTGAATCGAAGATTCAAAGATAAGTATCGGTGCTTCTAAAGAGAACCTCGAGATTTGAGAGAAAAACTCATTGTTTCATAAAACTCAAATTTGCATACAAATGTGTCTCACAAGGGCTTATATACTTTGGACCAAAACACCAAAAGGCCCAACACAACTAAAGCTCCGATAAAGCCCAAACAAAAACATTACAAAAATTATAAAAGAGTTCTTATTCTACGATCTGAAGCTATATCGAGATCTCTTTGAAGGTCTTGGGCATGATTCCATCAATTGCTCTTAAATCCATGTGACGATCCCAAACCACGCCTCCATTAAAAGGTGTCTTAAATTCTCCCAAATTTTTAACCCTTTTACAAATGTTAGAGGAACCCTTATATAGAAGTGTTTAGGGGTCTCTAAGCAAAGGTACATAAGTTCTATAAAAGTTCTATAAAAGGGCTACAATGCAAATAATAAACCCTACATTCTACAAGGTAGATTAAAATGGTGCCATAAGATGGTCTCTTAGAGTGGCTTCTTGGCCAAGACAAGTGCTAACATGTTATAGATGTTTTTAGAACTCTTCAAGGTGGATTCTTGACCAAGTGATGTGGTCTCTCATTCTAGATGCTTCTAGAATGCTTTGCTCCTTCTCTCTCTCACTCTTCCTCATGTGCTACTAAATTTGTGCCACCTATGCCACCTTCTTTAAGATATTAATTGTCCTACAAAACAAGGATATATGGATTAACATGTTGGCTTAAGTTAATCTTGAGTCAACAAGTCAACCTTAGACCAAGGTCAACAAGTCCACTAAGAAAAGTTAACTAAGCCAACTTTAGGGAATTCAAACTAAGGAAAAATAAAAGCAAAGAAAGGGATTAAGGAACTTCCTTTCTTCTAAGCATGTGCCATGGGCCATCATCCTTGGTATGGATCAAGCATTCATACAAAAGGACCTATAAAATCAATACCCCAAATATCAAATACCTCACAATATAACATAGGTTGTTGAGGCATCTCATCCCTTCTTGTAATGGATTACGCTGCTTTTTGACACAACTAACAATTTTCATACACCCTCCTAGCGTCCTTAAAGATAGTAGGCCAATACAATCCATAATCCAACACATTCCTACCCATCCTTTGTGTGACATAATGTCCATCAAAAGGTGATGAATGACATAACTCAAGCACAAAAGGTATCTCAGTATCTGGAACACACTTCCTTATGACTTGGTCACTAGCAATGCGCCATAAGATTGGATGTTTCCATACATAGTAGTTTACCTCACTTTTTAGCTTGGTTCTTTCAAACTTTAAGAAGGAAGGAGGAATGACAAAAACAACCAAATAATTACCAATATCAGCAAACCAAGGTTCAAGAAACATATCTTTCACAATAATCAAAGCTAGTATAACTTCATCAGGGAAGTTATCTTGTATAGGAATGTCATCTTCTTCCTTTTCAATTCTGCTAAGATGGTAGGCTACTAAGTTGAGTGCCCCTTTTTTATCTCAAATCTCAATATCAAAATCTTGGAGCAATAACATCCATCTAATCAACCTTTGTTTGGAATATGCTTTCTTCAGAAGGAATTGCAATGCAACATGATTAGTATGAAAAATTACCTTGGAACCAAGTATATACGATATGGATTTGTCCAAGGCAAACACACAACTAATAATTCCTTCTCAATTATGGTGTAGTTAGCTTGCGCTTTGGCTAGTGTCCTGGATGCATAATATATTTGTGGTAGCTTCCCATCTCTTTTGTGCAAGTACTGCTCCCACAACAAAGTTTGATGCATCACACATCAACTCAAATGGTAATGTCCAGTCAAGTGGTTGAAGGGTGGAAGTTGTGGTGAATGTCTTTTCAATATATCAAAAGCATCTTTGCACTTTTCTCCAAAGTCAAATGCCATATCTTTTTGCAGCAAGTTAGAGAGAGGATTAGCTATCTTGTTGAAGTCTTAGATGAACCTCCTGTAAAACCCTAAATGTCCAAGAAAAGATCAAACCTCTTTCATAAAAGAGGGGTAAGAAATTTGAAATAATATCAATTTTAGCATGAGCTACAGATATTACATTTCTAGAAACAACATGACCTAAAACTATACCTTGTTCTACCATAAAATGACACTTTTCAAAATTTAAAACAAGGTTAGTTTCTTCACATCTCTCCAAGACTCGCGAGATTAGACCAGCAATGATCAAAAGATGAATCATATACACTAAATCATCCATAAAAACATCAATACAATGTTCCATCAAATCTGTAAAAATGCTCATCATACGTCGTTGCAATGTTTTAGGAGCATTGCAAAGGCCAAATGGCATTTTCCTATAGGCATATGTACCATAAGGGCAAGTAAAAGTATGTTGATCCTTTAAGGTTATACACATGTTAAAATAAATATAGAATCCATCAAGAAAGCAGTAATGGGACTTACCTGCTAATCGATCTAACATCCGGTCCACGAATGGTAAGGGAAAGTAATATTTCTTGGTTGCCTGGTTTAGTCTCCTATAATCAATGCAGACCCTTTAGCTATTTTGAATGCAAGTAGGAATCAACTCGCCCTTCTCGTTCTTGACCACTGTGATCCTAAATTTCTTGGGGACTACATGTACAGGACTCACCCAAGTGCTGTCAAAAATAGGATAAATAATACATGTTTATACCAAGTTGGTGACTTCCTTCTTCACAACCTCCATCAATTGAGGATTCAGTCTCCTCTAAGGTTGCCTTACTGGCTTAGCATCCTCTTCCAAAAGTATTTTGTGCATCCAGAAACAATGACTAATATCAGGAATATCTGCCAAAGTTCAACCTATTACTCTTTTGTGATCTTTGATAACCTGCAACAACTATTGTTCCTTCTCATTAGTAAGTAAGGCAAATATAATAGTAGAGATTTTTCCATCCCTCTCAAGATAAGCATATTTTAAATGAGATGGTAAAGGTTTTAACTCTAAAGTAGGTGGTTGTTCCACTAATGGTAGCATTTTTCTGCCTAAGGTAATTTCAACCACCTCAACATCACACTCGAATGCCACATAGGTATCATAGTGACATTGTGTCCTTAATATCACCTATTTTATAGTTTTATTTGTTGTCTAAAATTGTGTACGACATATTTGAAAAAGAAAAATCCAAAGACGAAGAAAAACTAGAAAAAAAAAACATCTAAGAAACCAAAAGAAAAGTTGTTCACTACATCACTTAGTATACAAATACAAAGCAAAGAATGGTCTTCAATCGGGTGCTTCATGGCTTCTAGTACATTAAATTGTAGCTTCTCATCTCCTATCTCCATAGTCAATGATCTTGCATGCACATCTATCTTGGTACGTGTTTCCCAAGATAATAGTGGTCGAACTCATTCCTTCATCGTCCTTCATGTCTAGGATGTAGAAATCTGCAGGAAAAATTTACTTATCCACACAGACAAACACATCTTCTAGCACACCTGCAAGGTTAACTATGCTATAGTTGACCAATTGAATGACCACACTTATAGTCTTAAGAGGTCCGAGACAAACTGAAGTAAAAACTAATAAGGCATTACATTAATAGAAGCTCCTAAATCTAACATAGAATTGTCAAACTTAGTACTTCCTATAATGCAGGTAACAAAAAAATACTTGGATCCTTTCACTTTTGCGGTATTCTAACTGTAGGTTTCTTAATTTTTCTAGATGTAGTTCGTCCCATGTTCATTACCTCTTTATCCATAACACTCCTTTTCTATGTATAGAGTTCTTTAAGAAACTTGGCGTATTTAGGAATCTGTCTTACAACATCTAACAAAGGGATGTTTATCTCCACCTTCTTGAAAGTATTCAAGATTTCTTTGTCCAACTCCTTCATATTTTTAGTTTTTGGTTTCAAATGGTTTGGATAAGGAGGAGGAGAATAATATGAAGTGTTTTTAGAAGAGGAATTAGAGGATACTAACTTGGAATCATCACTAGATTCAAACGTTTTAGATGTTACTTGTGTTGCTTCGCCTGATCCTCCACTTTCATTTAGGTACAACTTCATTGTCCTTATATTCATCCTCAAGGCCTTGTACTTGCTTACCCTTCTTTAGCGTAATAACACTTACATTTTGTGGATTGATTACAATGTGTAAGTAGACTGCTCGAGCCTTGTTGAGACTTCACCTAGTTCAACTCATTTACCATTTGTGCAATCTGGTTCTGTAGATTTTTTTTTAGTTGCTTCCATTATCTGCCTCAACTCATTGATTTGTCCCTTCATCAACTCAACCATTATTTTCATCATTGTTTCCATTTTTGAGTCACTATATGTTGTAGTTGGTTGTGGTTGTTGCCTCTATTGAGGTTGAACATAGATTTGTTGGTGTTGCTATTGATCTTGGTGTTGAGACTATTGATTTCCCCATTTTAGGTTAGGATGTTCCTTCCAATCTAGATTGTACTTGTTGGAGGAAAAATCATGATTGTATTGTTGTTGAGGTTGTCTACTATTGTCGTAGATGTTTGCAGCATACGCCTGAGGTTGTTCGATGTCTAACATTTCTTCTTTTTCTTTATTTCTATTCAACTATTAAGATACCTTATTACTCCATAATCATTCTTTAACAAATCAACACATATTATTTATAAGTCATGTTCTATTATTGATTATAATTGGTTAAAAATCACAAATCTATTTAGGTTGCATTCCTTATTATAATGCCACTCTAATATTTAATATACAAAATGTATTTATGCTTAAATATAAACAAAACAACTGATTTTTATTTTATTTAAAACATTTTATAGTATTGTTTAAAATTAAATAACATTACATTTTTTTTCTTTTTATTTTCTTGTGAATGAAAGGAAAATTTTTTTATCAAAGAAAACACGAGAAACACGTATTTACATAGGCTAAGATAATAATAATAAATAAAAAAATCATCTTCCTATCCATGTATTACGCGAACTTGGTCAATCGAGGTTGAGCAATTTCATTTGCCTCAGAGGAGTATAAGACTTAACCAAATGATTTAGCAATTTTAATAATTTTAACTCTAAATTTATCTGTTTTGCATAATTCTTAAATTTATACGGTAATATATGACTCAGAAATTTAATATAATTTTTTTTTTCATGAGATGTCCTTCGTTTAATTAGAGTTTTATTTTTAATGACTTTATTTTATTCTTGATAGTAGATTTTAAGAAAAATATTTGTATTTTAACACGAATATACTATTCTTTTGAATAAAATACAAAGAGAGTAATATTACGGTTGGTGGATTAAATAATTATAGAAAAAGAGCGAGTAGCCTTTGGAGGAAGTATGGAAAAGTCTAGACATAATGAGGAATTTGAGTCAAAATGGGAGATATGTAACGGATAATAAATAGATCCCTCGAGTCAATCCAAAAACTCCGTTTCTTTGTTTGCCCAAATTAATCGAAATAAGTTGCAATTACTAACCCACCACCACCGCTTTCCAATCACACAACACACCATTTTCTTCACTTTGAAACCCCCACCCATATTTATTCCTGCAACAACTCTTCCATTACAATAATCAACCCCTTCGCTTCCCCTTCTCACCCTTTTTCTCTTTCCCTTTCCTCTTCAATGGCCTACCATTAACACCCTTCAATCATCTATTTCTATCATTAACATCCTTCAATCATTTATTTCTATCCATTAGCTTCCGACGAACCTCACGTTCCTGTAAAAGTGTAAGCAAAAGCAAGGTATAGACATATATGGTTTTCTTTTTCTTCTTCTTCTAGTTTTTACATTACACATATCATGCGATTCCTGCTGTGTATATCATTCATTTCTCCGCATGCATGCGATATGTGACTTGAAAGTGATACTGATAGATTTGTTTTTTTTAATGAAGTTTATTTTTTATGATTATTGTTATTGTTACTGTGATTATCATTCGGATACGATGTTAAGAGACACAACTAATCTGTGACTTGAGAGTGATACTGATAGATTTGTTTTTGTTTTTATTAATGAAGTTTATTTTTATGATTACTGTTATCATCGTTCGGATAGAATGTTAACAGACACAACTACGCTGGGTAGGTGGAAAGGCTATATAAGAAGAGATATGTTGCGTACGTAGTGGATTCAGTTCAGACACTTCCTCCGTCAACATCAACATCATCGTCATCATGTCTTCTTCCAATAAACACTGGCCAAGCATGTTCAAATCCAAGCCTTGCAATTCCCAAAACCAATGGCAGCATGACAACAACTCTTCTGTGTTGTCCACTGGATGCCAAAGAAGCCCTTATACTCCAGGTTCCTAATAGTGATGTTTCAAAGATCGCTTCTTTTTTTTCAGACTAGATGGTTACGCTCACCTTTTCATGGTGCAAAGAGAGTTTAACTCTAAACCAAACGATTGACATTTTCAATTCGTGTGTTTTGGAAATTTAATTTATTTTGTTTGTGGTGTGCATTTGTAGGAAACGAAGAGAAAGGTCCAGAACCAAAGGCAAGATGGAATCCAAAGCCCGAGCAAATTCGCATTCTAGAAGCCATCTTCAATTCTGGGATGGTGAATCCCCCAAGGGATGAGATAAGGAAGATCCGGGTGCAGTTGCAGGAGTATGGCCAAGTTGGTGATGCAAATGTCTTCTACTGGTTCCAGAATCGCAAATCCAGGAGCAAGAACAAGCTCCGCCACATCCAAAACTCAAAGAACCACAACACAGAAAGAGAAATCCCTCAAATCACACCATCTTCAACCTCATCCTCTTCCTCTGACAAATCCTACTCAAAAGAATTGGTGCACCCAAATGCCATCTCCTTTGGCTTCTCAAATGTCAATGATGCAGTTCCTAATTCCCCCACTGCTTCTGTGAATCAGACTTATTTTCAGTCTCACAACCACAATAACACCACTTTGCTGCCACCAGCGATTCAGTCTTTCTCATTCCCTTTGCACAACAATGATCAAGGCGTAATATTTAACAATACCATCACAACGCATGGATTTCCTGTCCCTCACTTCTCCAACAATATCATGCAATCTCAACCAAATGTTGGACCTAGCAGTGGTTTTTTTCTCAACGAGATCATCAACCATGGAACCTTCTCAAAGAAAGACCAAGATCAGGAAAAGGCTTTAAGATCAACAACAAGTGTTCCCCCAATCTCAACTCTTCCATGTCCAATCACCCAACTTCAAGGTAATATACATGTTGGAAAGGAGAAAGTAATTGAAGAAGTTACACCATTATTTTTCTTAATCAATTTTTTAAAAAAAAAATGTGTGTAAGGAAAAGTAAGTTTAAATAAAAGTTTCTTATGTTATGTAGTGCATATTTATTAGGTAAGGAGTAGTTGTGTGATTAGGGTATATGTGGTGTAGTGTTGATGTAGATGGACGTGTGCATGGGTTGATTGGGTTTTGGAGTGGCACATGAGAGATGATTCGTTTTGTGTCAGGTGTAGGTGTTGGTGATGAGGTTACAGGAGATAGAGCAAAATGTATAGTTTTCATTAACGATGTTGCATTTGAGGTAATGATGGGACCCTTCAACGTGCGCCAAGCCTTTGGAGATGAAGCCGTGCTTATCCACTCTTCCGGCCCTGTCCCCACCGACGACTGGGGCATTACCCTCCATCCGCTGCAGCATGGTGCTTACTATTATCTGGTCTGGACTTTCGTTAAACACTGCAACTTTTTTTCAAACCTTCCATGTTAATCATGTGTAAATGCATTTTTTTCAATTGTTTTTTGTTAATTAACTGGAAACTTACTTCATTCTTTCTTTTTCTTTTTTTGTATTTTTTGCAGATATAAGGAAGTGAAGCTGGAGAAGGAAAACATGATTTAGATATTTAGTTTTCTATGTTTTCGTTTGGTTGTTCCCTTTTGTCCCTACATATAGTTATTGTTACAGGGTTTGCAATATGGTTCATAAATGACTAGTTGAGTGTAGGTCTCTCAAAGTATAGAAATCGTGTCTTGGTTGACCAGGATATTTGTATTTTCATTTTATGGATACATTGTTTAACACACCATATCTTACTTTGGACACTATATAATGCTTTTACTCCAAGTAATAACATACGATAAATTCTATAGACAAAATTAAGAAAATAAATACACATAAAAAATTTATACATTTTGTACAAAATAAAGCAAATACAATAGCCGATCAAAAAGAAAATAAAGCAAAAATAATATCATCAAAATATGATTTACATGATAGAATGGATTATTTTAATGATATTAGCTAAAAACATAATTCATAAAAATGTAAATTGAAAATTAAGATAAATGTGCATTAATAAATAGAAAAGAGGGAGAGATAATTTTTCTTGGCGGTTTATGTGAGGTCATGATTCTCCCATTTTCTGCCACTTTTTGAGATGCACTACTGTTCCACGCTCCTTCTTCAGTTGCCACGATAGTTTTACTTGCGGATTATATACTTGTTTTTGTAAGTTGTCAAAAAATTTGTTTGTCAAAGTTTCATTTCCTTTGTCAAAAATACATTTTTCTTCTAAAATTTATGATGTAAACCACATATCCTAGAAAATTGTAGTCTTTCAAACTTTAGTGAGTGATCTGTTTGTCAAAACTATATCGTTTTTACGCTACCATTTAACTTGTTTCAAATATTTCTTTTCTCAGAAGCTTAATGATAAGTGATTGGTTTGTTAAGTGAGTTATATCATGTGTTTGAATCATTAACTTCTTCGATCTAAAATCCAATCAATACTTCGTACACTCATTTTTTACCGCGAATTCAAGAGAGGATGCAGGGGAACTAGATGGATTTAAGTGGATTTGAAATTGAATTGTATTTTGTTTTTTTAAGAGATTTGGAAATGATAAGGGGATTTAAATTAATGTTTCTGAAAGTTTGTGAGTGATTAAAAATCACCTCCATGAATGTGGGATTGAAATATCACCCATCCCACAAATAATTACATTTCCTTGTTCTCACACCCACTAAAACGAATATCATCTTAGTTCTTAATCCATCTTTGTCATTCCTTGCAAATACTAAATGCATCTCAAGCAAAAATAACATTAAGAAGATTTGAAAAGAAAGTTTGGTTATTTGGATTAAAGGAAAAATGATAGAGAAATGAGGGAATTTAAGATGAAAATTATGAAGTCATTGACTAATGAAATAATTTTGATATATTAAAAATGTTATAGTTTGTATAGTTTGTCAAAAAAAGTGTATATTATTATAGTATATATATATATATATATATATATATATATATATATATATTTGAAGGAAAATTATTATAATTTTCATTAAAAAATATTTAAAATTAAAAATTAAAATATATTAAAATTTAAATGATTTTACTATTTTAATTATATATATTTATTATAATATAAAATATATAAAAACATTATATATATATAATTAAATACAATTAATATATAATTTTATATATAAAATAAGGGTTAACTAGTCAAAATTAGAATTAGTCCTCTTTGAAATTTTGACTCAATCTAGTTTTTTAATTTTAGAAATGTGTCGATATTATCCTTTTAACAAAATTTTTTTTATTTAGCTTATTTGACTATTTGGGGTTTCAAAATTTTATGATAGCATTTGAGTTGTTTATATCTGTTTAACACATTTATGTTTCAATGTTAACTGAGAAACATGTTTGAAATATCAAATAAACTTAACAAAATTTGATTAAAAAAAGTAAATTCATACATTTCTAGAATTAGACTAAATTAAGTCGAAGCTTAAAAAAATAACTAATTCCAATTTTCAAGAAACTAAAAATATATTTAATTTATAAAATTATAATCACTATTCACTTACGGCACAAATCTTCTTATGTATGATGAAAAGAAAGTTTGAAATAAAAAAGCATTTTCGTTTATCGTGTTTTATTGATTTTATTGCATCATTATTCGCTTACTTTTCGTCTTTGACAATATATATCTCCACTTATAAAAACACAGGGTTAGAGATGTTTATTAAAAATCGTATAAAATTATATATGTATACCTTTTTAACAGGTTAATTTAAAAAAAAAATTGTTAGTTGAAGTAAATAATCAATATTATTTCTACAATTGTATTTTACTGTTTCACATTAAATACTTTTATGAATTATTTTAGAATGTTCTTCACGTTTTTTAAATTAATATATATTTTTATCACTCTTTAAACATTTGCTATTAAATCACTGTACAAGAAAATCTCGGTACCATATCAATTTATAAATTAAAAATTTATGGTAATTAAAATAGTTTTTAAATTAATTATTATAATGAATTAGTTCCTAACTTTAATTATTAAGGATTTAGTTATTAAAAGAATTTGTCTTTAAATCTTTTCTATTAGTAGCAAATTCAAATACAAAGTTAGAGATCAATTATTTTGGTAGCAAAAAATTAATAGTTAATATTAGTAACCAATTTAGAAATTAATTCATTATAATAAACAATTTAGAAATTACCAATAATTTTTATTTTGTAAATTAGTATCTAAATTTGTTACTAAAGTAATTAATAATTTTTTATTACTAAAATTAATCATTAATAAAATATTTTTTTAATAAAATATTTTTTTGAAGTAATCTCTGTTAGGAAAAGAAATTCAATTTTAGAGACATAAATAAAATCTTAAAAGAATTGAGAGATTTAGGAGTAATTAAGAAAAAGAAGTGGAAAAAGTGATTTGGAAGTGAAGCTTGTGCGGAAGAAGAAAAAGGGTGTGGCCAGAAAGGGAATGATGCTAACGTTTTCAGAGAAAATGGTAGTTTTTGTCTTGAACTGAGATGAAGACAAGAGAATAGGAAATGGTTGCAGATTAGAAGGCACAGTTGCAAATTGCTTTGCGTGTGCTTTCATAACAACAGTGTTTGCTCTCTCATCTTTGATTCATGCATGCCTCGATTTGACTCAGTGATTTGGATACATCTCTGCCATTTGAAAATCCCTCACACGTCACACCTCATTCCTGAACATCCATTTTCATCTGCATCAACCATCATCTCCACATGTTATCATCAACAAATACAATCATCACCTCAAAGACTTCCAAATTCATATTATGTGAAGGATATCATCATTTTCCGGTTTCTCTCTCTACAATATATATATATATATATATATATATTAACTATGTTTTTAGTCTTTATGGATTAAATATGTTTTTACTCCCTCAAGTTTCAGCGACATTTGGAATTAGTTCTTCATCAAAACTTTTGACCAATTTAGTCCTTCATCTTTTAAAATGTATGAATTTAGTTCTTTTAACCAAATTTTGTTAAGTTTATCTAACGTTTCAAGCGTATTTCATTATAGTATTTAAATTATTTACACTGTTTGACACATTTTTACTTCAATGTTAACTTAAATACTATCATGAAATATACGTCAGATAAACTTAACAAAATTTGGTTAAAAGGACTAAATTCACGCATTTTGAAAGATGGAGGACTAAATTGGTATAAAGTTTTGATGAAGGACTAATTCCAAAATTCACTTAAACTTGAGGGACCAAAAACATATTTAACCCTTAAAGTATTAGGCTTTAAAGTAATAGACGATTTTGGTTTCTGTCGCTCTTTCAAAATCCTCCAAATCCTAAAAGATGAGTCCCAAAACTTGGCAAGAAGAGTTAAAAGAATTAGAAGAGAGGCATGACCACAAAACAAAGAGATTTGACACTAGTCAAAAAATTAGATATGGATATGAGTCAATTCTATGGGTGTTTGTTTTCATATAGGTTAAACATTTGAAACATAAAAAAAGACTAAAAATCGAATATTTTTTATTCTCCTTTGATAAACGACCATAGATCCTTATTCCCGAGCCTTATTTCTCGATGCTTGAAAAATTCAAAACCAAAAGTTTCTGGTGAAAACGACAAAATTTTCTCCAAAAAGTTCACCTTATCCGATTAAAATTAGAAAAAAAATACTGGGGAAAAACAAAACTAAAAGTATGAGACGACAACCAATCTTGTAATAATTGAATCATTGTTTTCTTGGAATTAAAAAATGGAAGAGCGGAAAATGTATTCAGTGAGAAGGAAAAGACAAAGGAACATTCAATATCCTCAGAAGCCTCGAAACCCTAAAAGATGAGTCTCAAAACTGAGTAAGAAGAGTTAAAAGAGTTAAAACAAAGGAATGACAAAAAAAACCAAAACATTTGACAAGTGTGGAAAAATTAGATATTGATATAAAGGTCAATTTTAGGGGTGTCTACTTTCATATATGTTAGAAAAGATACATTTGTTATCTTGATTTTAAATTATGATTTAATTACTCGGATGATACCCACTTTGGTAAAGGTGTGTCAATCTGGTATTCGTTTTTAAAGAAGTGTCAATTGCACCTTAACTTTTGAAAAAAATGTTTCAATTAGGTATTTTTCAAACAGAAATTATTAAGGTCGTTAACAGCGTGCCACGTGTCAATATGTGATTTTTTAAATTTTTTAAATTTTTTGTTATTTTTTTAAAAAATTTTAAATTGTTTTTACATTTTTATTTATTTTGCAAAAAAAAAAATTGCCACATGTTAGGTTCCTGGTATAACACGTGGTATTGTCAATGTCACTATCAAATGTCATTTGTTAATTTTAATTTTTTTCCCGTATATGTCTTCTTGATTCAATTTAGTCCCTACTTAGGTATCTCTGATTCAATTTTGTCCCATTTTTTTAATAATTAAAATTTTTTTAATTCATTTTTTATAAGATTAAAATTAAGTATAAATGTTTTTATTAAATTATGTACTGATATTTACATTGTTTCTCTCCAATTTCAAATCAAATTTATTATTTGTATAACGTTATACTAATATTTTTTTATTAAAAATGACTTTTTAACATATTACATTATTGTATATTATTAGCTTATGTTTTGTTAGTTATTACTTTTATTTTCAAAATAGAACAATATTGTCTCTCACTAATTTTAAACCAATTTTTTTTATTTGCATGAATATTATACTAATATTTCTTTTTATTAATTAGTTTTAATCTTATCAAAAATGGATTAAAAAAATGTTTTAATTATTAAAAAAAATTGGGTCAAAATTGAATCAGGAATACATAAGTAAGGACTAAATTGGATCAATAAGACATATAGGGGGTTAAATTGAAATAAAGACAATGACATTTGATGGTAACAGTGACATGTGGCATTGCTTGTGGCACTGACAATGTCATGTGTCACACCAGGAACCTGACATGTGACATTTTTTTTACAAACACAAAATTAAAAAATATTTATAAAAAATATCACATATTGATACGTGGCACGCGACATTAGTCACTTCTATCTGAAAGAGACCTAATTGAAACATTTTTCAAAAGTTATGATGCAATTAACACTTTTTCAAAAAACAGATACCAGATTAACACATCTCTACATACCATTCGAGTAATTAAGCCTTAAAATCAATTTAAAGTAAAAATACCAATTTTAAAATCAGTATCGAATCAATTTATAATCATTCAAACTATTTTTTTAGAACGTGTAGATTTAGATTCCAATCACGAGCTTTAAAAGTGAAAACTAGTTTTTTTAAATATAAATTTAAATTTAATTTCAATCCAAATTATTTGCATTTATAATAGATTAAATTAGCTCGTTAATATTGAGTTTGGTACAATTTTATAAATCTTTTGTCCTTCTCTACCAACTCTTGAAAAGCTGTAATCTTATACATTTTTGTTATCATTTGTCTTATAAATTAATGAACGTGAATTTGTTTTTCCTATATGGGAAAACTCATAATATATGCTATCGCCAAATGATCAGTAAAGTTTGTAAGAAGATTGCTTCCCCTTTTTGGTTCAAGTTCGGTGGAAAAAGCTTTCTCACACAAGTCACTCAGAAAATTAAATTTGTGCAAGTACCACAACTTCTATTAAATAGATGTGATATATCCTTTATCTTAAATTTCTATAGCTATTTAGCTAGAATCAAAAGTAAAGTAACGATAATATTTCCTTATTATTCAATATTGTATAGTTTTGAATATATCAACAGGCTCAGTTCAGTGTAACCGAGTGCGTTTTGTTCAGTAGAAAAAGTAGCAGTTTTGTAGGATTTGTTTGAAAAAAAATCCTGAAACTCAAAAACGTTACAAATTGAATTGAAAGCACAATTTTATTAGTAATCATGCAAATGCAACCTGGAAAAAGAAACTATGTTCTAATTTAAATAACTTTACTTTGAATTCTATAACTTCTAATATAAACAAGTAACTCTTATTTATAAAAATGTCATCAAACATTCTTTACGTCATTTTTTTTTTGTCAGCATAAATCTGATGACTTGATGATGGACCAAACACAAATTTTAACTTCATATTTATCATTTGTAAAGATAAATAATAAATTCTCTCAGGTTTATGAAAATAGATGGATGTGTCCCACTTTTTTTCATGACTTTGAGGCTTGTATTGCATGCAGCATTCCGAAAATCCCTACAACACCACTTATTGGTTTATTGCTTTTCAGAAAAAATAAAATAAAACGTTGGTCATTGGCTGATTTTGTGAACGTGACCGAAGCCAAGTACACGAAACAGGGTAAAAACTAGAAACAGACATTGAGAAATTGCAAAAGGGGATTCCCAATTCAAATGAGGGGTCTCTTTTTGTACAATAAAAGTACTAAAATACATAACCATAATTGGATATTGAAAAATGAAATAATTAATTGAAGAATGCAATACTAAAAGTTCTCATTTGATAGGAACCTAAAGTTCTTCTCAGAAATAGTCCATAAACTCATAGGCTCTTTATATATATATATATGGATCACAAAGACTAAAAACATTGAGCTTCAATAATGCTATATAAATGAGTTGGATGAATATGAAATATTAGAGGAAAAAACAGGTCCTTTTCTTGCGTGGTTTCTTCTTTGGCTTTGGTGGCCTCAATGCCACCTTTATTGCAGCATCAAAAACTGTCTTCACATTCTGCAAAAAAACAAACACAGATCACCAGTTCATGACTTTGCATTTTTCTTCATACAGATACATCATACTATTCATTACTATGATGTTTCAAACAATTTTATCATTTAACTTCATCTCAGAGAATAACTTGGGTTCACGTAAAAAAAAAAAACATGGCTCAAAGTAGTTCAATATGAAATTCACCTGCTGTGTTTTGGAGCTGCACTCAATATATGTGACTGCACCAATCATTTTCTTCAATTCTTCACCCTGTTCACAGCAATCATTGTTAAACCGTTATGCATGCAAAGTAGTAATTGCAGTTTAAGAATGACCCTTTTTTTTTCAATTTTATGAGAACATGCCTGAGCAGTGGTAATTCGTGTGACTCCGGGATGATCAATCAGAAACTGCTTGTCATCTCGCAAATCTGTTCATACATAAGATTTAAATGGAAACTTGTGTTAGGTTTGAAGTCCATTGACGAATTTGCGTGCTGTGTAAGCACTAATGGATCAAATTTTAAAATATATTTGATGATTTCTGTACACATGAAGCTATCAAACTACGCTATATATTGCGTAAAATAAAACAAAAGTTGGAAAACTATGTTTAGTAACTCTTGTTACTTCCTCTGTTTTCTGCCATGACACGAGTCACAACATTCAATAGAACAAATGGTATACCCAATTTCACATTTTTCCCATAAAAGCAAAAAAAGTAAAACAAAAAAGTGAAAAAATGGTTACTTGTGAACCCATGATGACGATTGTTATGGTACTCGAATGAAATTTAGCTTACCTAGTTTTGTTCCCACCAGCACTATAGGCACATTTGGAGCATAATGTCTGAGCTCAGGTATCCACTGCTTGTCAAGAATCCAACATGAATGCGCATGTTTATTTCAATTATTTGACAAAACAAATCTGAAAACTAAGTGAAGTTACAAACAACCTTTTTGGAAATGTTCTCATAACTGGCTTTGCTGATGAGAGAATAGCACAACAAAAACACATCAGCTCCTCTATAGCTTAAAGGCCTTAGCCTGTTGTAATCTTCTTGTCCTACAATCAAAATTTTATTCCAAATCACCAATTATCTTCATCGTTAAAGTATGTTGGGATTTTTGTTCTCTTTATATATGAATTATAATCACAGAGAGATTGTAGTTCTTTATATATGACATTGATCGTATACATATAAGACATTCAACACCACTTTTATCCTAAAATCTGAAGACAATAGATTATGAGTTTTTCATCTTATACCTTATATAGTGTTTAATTTTGTGTTTTTCACGTAACGTGGGACTTTGAATCACACTTTATTATTATTCCCAAGAAAATAGAATATAGAAGTTAAGTTAAGAAAGAAGGGTGACGAACCTGCAGTATCCCATAAACCAAGATTCACGGTACTACCATCCACCGTTACATTAGCACTAAAATTGTCAAACACTGTTGGAACATAATCCTTGGAGAGAAAAGAAAAGAAAATAATATTAGCTTCCTTACATTAGTAGGAAATATATTTTACAGAAACATACCGTGGGGAACGTGTTGCTGGTATAGGATATGAGCATGCATGTCTTTCCCACAGCACCATCTCCAACTGTTACACACTTGATAAACCTGGCCGTACTCATTCTTCTATCTTCCAATGCTTAGAAAGTAGTGGAACAATATCTATGAACAAGTTTTTGAGGTAGAAATAACGAAAGTCTACTTCAGTTGTGGCTCATGGAATTGGTCATATTTATAAATTGAAGTGATTACTCTGGAAAAGCATTTCTTTTCTTTAAGTGCAAGGACACAAAAAACAAGATATGGTTGTAGCAAAGTAGGTATAGTGCTGGCGTTAGTTGGTTAAGTGTGGGAGAAGGGAGGTAATGAATCATGAAAAGCCAAGAATTTGCCTAATTAACCAATACACTATGATGGAGTTAAAGAACAAATTCAGCTATGATATGATGAAAAGTAAGTCAAATAGTTTGTTGCGTTCTATTTGGTATGTTTTTGTTTCATCCAGCATCTCTCTTATACTTTTCTTTGTCGTGGGTCCACTTTAGTTAGAGAAATCCAAAACTGAATTGCTTTTTACTTCACCTTGTTTGTTGAAAATTATGAAACATTTAAACATCTTAAAAATATAAAATGGGATTTAATGCTTTCTTTATAAAAGAAGCAAGAAGATTAATAAGTTGTTTCAGAGGGACATTGAATATTGATTATGATTGGCAAATGAAGAAAACAAAAGACAAAGTGAGTATTTTTTTTTTACATCTTGATTTAAATCAATCTTCTTTTATCTATATTTTATAGTTCAGTCATACTGTCTCTAATCATGCGCATTTTCTTTTACCCAAAGTTAAGCTTTTATAATTCTAATTCATTAAAGATCTAGTACAGGAGAATTATGCAATATTGGCAGGGATAATTAATTGTTAGGTAATTATTTGTCAATCTGACTTTGTGCTAAAACAAAAGTGGTTAAAACTTTGTTCTTATAAATAATATTCAAATAAACAGTTTTATAGTCTTACTTATATCGAGAATGTTATGAGGATAATTTATTTCTACAAAAAATTTAAAATACTCTACGATAAAATATGTTGTTGGGTCAAAAAAATTCAAAAGAAATTAAGTCAAGAATTTTATAAGTAATTAGATTACTTAAAATTACACAATTTCAAAATTGATCAAAAAAGTAAAATCTTTATGTTCTTTATATTTTCAAAATCATTTTTTTCTTTGAATTCTCTCACCAACTCGATTTTGGTTAGAACGTTTTGATGCATCTCTCTTCTCCATCCTTGTAATAGAAAACATCAAGGGAAATGGCAAACTCTTAAACCTCCAAGTTTCTTTAAGGAACTCTATTAATCCGCTTCCAAGGGAAGTTTCTTAAAGAAGATCTTATGAAAAAATTATTCTCAGATCTGAAAGAACAAGAAGAATTCTCAAAAGTTATTTCAATTATGACTCAATTTAAGGTAAATTTTACGAGAGGGAAGAGACTATATTTATAGATGCATATCTCCCATTGCACCTAAGCTACAAAGATGTGGGACACATCTTCCCTTGCTATCTCCATGGGTTAGTGGTCCTATGCAAGGGCAATGGAAGCCCAATTAGAGGCCCAAAACTAACCTAAAAACAAGTTCACTTACGTTCCTACAACAAGGAATTTTTTATTGTACTTCCAAAATTACTTCTACACCAAAATATATTTTAAATTTTAAAATTATTCTTTGACCATTTGATGGAGTAACATATCTGACCCCAAAACTGTTTTCGAATGTCAACTTTCCGTAAAAGATATAACCATACGTCGACATCCGGTGAAAATCGTAGACTTTCAAATATCGATAAATAAAAAAAAAAAAAAAATATATTTATATATATATATATATATATATATATATATATATATATATATATACCTGAAGTCGAATCCCAGTATACATATATATTTTTTTCATTTTTACTTTCTTTTAAAAATTTAAAGTTTAATTACTTTTAATTTTATTTACTTTTTAATACATTATATAAAAACAAAAGTTTATATATATATATATATATATATTAATATTTTATTTTACTTTTAATATATATATTAAGAAACATCTAAATTTAAAAACAATTAACTTTCAAAAATAAAAAGTAAATAAAAAATTTAAAATTAAAAAAATAGATAATTAAAAGTCAAAAAAATCAAACTTCAGCTAAAAAGAAAAAAATTAAACCAGAATAAATATTTTTCATAATTTTACATTTCATTATTCTTTTAATTTAATTTATTTTTTAACTTTAATTATTTTTATGCATATATATAATTAATATATATATATATATATATATATATATATATATATATTTTTCTGTTTCAATTTTTTAATTTTAATTAAAGTTAATTTTTTTAATTTTAATTATTTTATCTTTACTATATTACTTTTTGTATTATTTATTTTTTCTCTTTTAATATATATTCTAAAAATTAAATAAAATATTAAAAAATAAATAAAACTAAAAGGTATTAAACTTTATATTAAAAAATGAAAAAAAAAAAATATATATATATATATATATATTGATATCCGGATATCGATTTTCGAAAGTCGACATATGTGTTACTCTGGTCAAATGGTCAAAGGATATTTTTGGAATTTAAATTTTTTTTGAGTGCAGAAAAAATCTTGGAGGTGCAGGAAAAAACTACCCTTACAACATTCTAAAGAGTACAAAACAGATAAACTTATAAAATTTAAATACAAAAAGAAAAATATTAAAAGTCCATGACCTCCAAAGCTTTGGCCCAAAATTAAAAAAAAAAACCAAAGAGGAAAAGATTAAAAAAAAATTAAAAAGAAGGAAACAAAAATAGAAATACATTAGAACATTCATCATGCATTTATCCATTTACTCATCTAAAAGTTTCGACACATTGAGTTGTGAAAAGAAAATAAAAGAACAAGTATCTCATCATGCATCCATTCATGTCAGGGTTTCAATACCTTGATTTTGGCACCTAGGTTTCAACACCTTGAGTTGTGAGTAAAAGTAAGAAAAATAGTAATCAAACAAGTTTTTCATCATGCATCTATGCACATCAAGGTTTTGACACCCTGATCTTGACACAAAATTTTTGACACCTCGTGTTGTATCACGAATAAAAAAACAAGTTTTTCATGCATTCATAATTCCTATGTTAGCATAATCATACATTCATGTGTTCATGCATATCGTGATTCTAACACCTTGATCCTGACATGAAGGTTTGGACACATTTTGTTGTATCAATAAAAAACAACAAATCTTTCATGCATCAACATAACCTTGCATCAAGTTCAAGAATCATAACAAAATGGTCATGTATTTGCATAACCATGCATCATATACAAACAAAGTTGTAACAAGAGATCATAAGATATGTCATTTCATCATCATGCAATGCATTTTAGCATAAATTCAAATTTCATCATCATGCATTTCAGCATTAATTAACAATCGTAAGTGATGCATCAAGATGCTTGTTAGATAGAGTGTTGTGCACGTTGATGATATGGAGAATGCACAATTCTCTTATATTCCATAATGTTTCAATCAACTTGAATCATGCAATCTCTTTCGCTAGATCATAAATTAACACCTCGAGTTACTTTCACAAGAATCCAAACAATGAGAGATTTTTGTATGGTGAATGTTCTTACGTGGCCGAGATAGTACCTTGCCAAGATCTTTGAACTTCACAATAGGTTCCTACATCCTCAATCTTGATTGCTTATGAAGTATTCATACTTCTTTTGTCACAAGTGGGGTATACCTATAGAAAGGGGCTACAACGCTTAAGTCAACACAAAGCACTTTCAAGGTCAACATAGAGCTCAAATCCACCTATATTTATACTATTTGTCTTATCTATTTTACTTACCTTTAATCGCCTTTATTATTGTGTTTTTATCCTTGGGGCCTTTAATTGGGATCATTTAGACCTTTAATTGGGGTCACTTGGGCCTGGACCTCTCATTGCAGTCCATATCTTACTATGAAATTTGTCAGAGATATAATTAAATTTGACTAAATTAAAAAATATCAAGATGGGAAGTGGATACCTATATTTCTCTGGCCTCCTAGGCCTATATATAGTGAAGAAAACACCTGTGCTAACATGCTTGTTAATTATAATTTAGACAATAATCTATGTAGTGGCCAAACTTTTCTAGTTGGAAGAAAATGATTTCTTTAAAAACATAAACAAAACAGTCTTCATATTTTTCGTTTTGCTTAGATTTTTTATGCTTCGTGGGTTTTCTCCTATTCCGCTTAACTCCTTTATTATTTTTCTTTTATTATTAATACAATCTTTTATGTGCTTCAGCACATCAAAGCCTATTCATAAAAAAATAAGAAAAAACAAATTATGTTTAAGCTTCATTCGAAGCTAATTGATTTTAAAAAATAAAAATAAAAGTATGTAACCATAGAAAATTATCAAATACCAGCACTTCAGTAAAATACACATATCAGATAAAAAAGAAACACTTGGGAAGAAATTGAAGGTTGTTGAAGAAGGTGGGAAACCCTTGAAAATGTTGGGTGAACTTTCCTCAACTATAGCTTACCAAAAAGTATTAGGAATGGACAAATTATGAAATATCCCTTAAATTAGAGGGATGTTTTGGTCCATATGGCTATATCTCATAGTTATTATTATTATTATACAATACATCCATTTTGATGGAAGAAATTCGAAAAGTCCATTTTGAAGTTAGAGAAGGGAGGAAGGTGAGAAGCACGTTAACTGTTCTTCCTTCTGGTCCCTCCCTCGTTTCTCATCAACATAGCCATCATTATGCAAACCTCTAAGCTTCTCCTGCTGCTTTTGTTGTCATGTTTTGTGGCCACCATTGAAGGTTCTAAGAAGCAGGTATCAGCTATGTATGTGTTTGGAGACTCCACAGTAGACCCTGGAAACAACAACTTCATAGACTCTGCTTTCAGAAGCAATTTTCCACCATATGGTAGAGATTTTGTTAACCAAGTTCCCACCGGAAGGTTCACCAATGGGAAGCTTGGCACTGATTTTATTGGTATACCAACTTCTCTCTTCACTTTCTTTGCATGTTAACTATTTAACTGTTATGTAACTTCTCTCTTTGCTTCATGCATGTTGCAGCTTCATATTTAGGCCTAAAAGACTTGTTACCACCATATTTGGATCCCAATCTCACCGACAAAGAAATTGTAACAGGTGTCAGCTTTGCCTCTGCTGGTTCCGGCTTTGATCCACTAACTCCAACTCTGGGTGTAAAACTCCTCTTTCTCTTTACCTTCATCTTTTAAAATTATAAAATTAAATTGATGAGTTTAAAAGTAGATTGTAAACTACAAAATTACTAAAAGCATATAGAAAAAACATTTCCTATCATATTCTGAAGCACTTGTTCTATTGTATCTATGGGGTTTTACTAATTCACTAGAAGCCCTAATCAAAGCAGCAGTGATATTTCATATATAATATTTTTTTACTATTTTCTTTTAAGAACATCATGTGTTGTCACATTAATAGAACAGACATGTTTTTTGCACTTTGTGTAATTGAATACACTTTTTGTTTTCAGAGGAAACTGATATATATATATATGGAGTGTACTCTCAACTAACTTTGTGTTGTTTTGTCTTGGCAGAATGTAATTTCAATACCAAAGCAATTGGAATATTTTAAAGAATACAAAAAGAGGTTAGAGGGTATGCTTGGTAACAGAAAAACCGAATATCATATGAACAATGCTTTCTTTTTCATCAGCGCGGGTACAAATGACTACGTTATTAACTATTTTTCGGTGCCAATACGAAGAAACTACACTCCATTAACCTATGGACAGTTCTTGCTTCAGCATGTTAAAGATTTCATACAGGTTTGAATCTCATACATATACACACTTTTATTTCATATATTAATTCAATGTTTATATATAAAAAGTTCAATTTGTATAAAAACTTGTGAAAAAAATAGAAAAGTGTGCAGCTGCTCGCATTAAATTTGCTACAGTGGATAATTAATTGGGAGACTACTGTATACTATTTAGCAAATGCCCCAACTAGACCACTTTATGGAAAACAATAATAGAAAAGAAAAATCTTGAACAACTTCATCCAGCATTCAATGAAAGTTGCCAAAAAAACTATTGTTTGAAAAAAATATTGTTTGTCTCTTTTCTGAAATGTTATACCATTTTTCATTATTTTAAAGTAAGTCATCAGATAACTTCTTTTTCTATATTTTAAATAAATTTCACCCCTTATCCCATAGTATCGAAAAATGGACAACAAAACACATCACATGGTAAAAATTAGGTTGAATATGTTTTCTCCCATAACTTTAAGTGAATTTTGAAATTAGTCTATTTTCAAAATTTTATATTAATTTAGTCTTTATTTTTAGAAATAAGTGGATTTAGTCCTTCTTACTGAATTTTGTTAAGTTTATTTGACATTTTAAACACATTTTATGATAATATTTGAGTTAAGATTGAAGCGAAAATGTGTCAAACAATATAAATAATTCAAATACTATCATAAAATGCGTTTGAAATTAACGTAGATAAACTTAATAAAATTTGGTTAAAATAATTAAATTAATATATTTTTAAAAATAAATGACTAAATTAATTAAAAAATTTAAAAAGGGACTAACTCCAAATTTCAGTAAAATTAGTAAAAATAAGAAACTACAATTTATCCTCCCAACAAATATTGCGCTGACGTGGTAAAAATAATGAGACCCTTTTCAGTGGGTCGTTCGTAGAGTTGCTGTTGAAAGAACAAATATGATTGGAGATGGCCTTATATTATAACATCATTTCTTTTATATATATATATATATATATATATATATATATATATATATATATATTTTTATATTTTTATCATATATTTTAAATATAAACACACACACTATATATATATATATATATATA
>Ga0214542_1005301_pt1 | contig 24644 bp, 13 predicted proteins | sample CNSS1metaG_FD_160096 | JGI IMG/M metagenome (GOLD analysis project Ga0214542, IMG submission 160096) | Root nodule microbial communities from cowpea collected in UCLA plant growth center, Los Angeles, California, USA - CNSS1 | ecosystem: Host-associated > Plants > Roots > Nodule | place: USA...
TTTCGCACCTCTTTGCTATTGCGGTGAGAAGGCAATCATGAGAACTGCTAGAACTGCTAAGAACAGGGGGAGAAAATTTTGGGGATGCCCAAAGTTCAAGGTATGAGATATGGAAATGAATTTAGTTCTGTTTTTTGTGGATGTTGTTTTTGTATTTTGGTTTTGGAAAACCTAATTTTGCAATTGGGGGTTTTTGTTTCGTTTGATAGGGTGGAAGTGAAGAAGTTGTTGGCTGCAAATCCACGCAATCACACTGATTTTCCCAATCCAATCCCTAATTCCCTAATTACAACATTTAGGGTTTTTCAAGCACTATGTTATTTTTAATTCAGTCCACGCAGTCACTGTGCCATTCTGAAAAATAATACATAACGCCACGTCAGAAAATCAAAACCAAGATAACTTTAAAAAATTTAACACTGTTAGTGATTGTCCTGATTTAATACTGAATTACAAAAACGAGGACGAAATTGAGACTAATTAAAATACGAGGACCAATTTGAGATTTCTGAACCAAAACGAGGACCAACGGAGTATTTTAACCAAAAAAAATTAATTAGAAAGTCATTTTATACAAACTTAAAAATTTAGGCTGAGTAAGACTTACAAAATTAATTTAACTATTAAGTGTTAATTTAATCTAGAAATGTATATTAAATATATATTTAATTTTAAAAAAAATCGGTTTTTAATTTAACCATAATAAAGAAATCTACGTGTATTTTTTTTTTAGAGTTTCGTTTTTAGAGTTCTTCACAAAGAGAAAGCATGAATATTGTTCTTATAGAACCAAAATTATAGAGTAAAATTCTACAATAATTTTTCTCCACACTTTTCAATATCTAACCCAATATACTTTCAAGTTTAGATATTATCTCAAGTCGAGGGAATATACCTGCAAAAGACAATATAACACTCAAGTCAAGGGTGTGCATCATATGGTAATTAGGTAGCCATTAATTTGAGGTGATGTTGACAATGTAAGTCGACATAACCTCGAGTTAGGTACCCGAGATGATCTTAGACATATAATACAAATACATTTGACTGTTACATAAAATGTGTGTATACTTTTGTAGTGTTATTTCACGTTTAATAACTTCCATATAAGAGCTTCCTCGGCTCTAATAGTTTCCATTGTAGACATGACCTCAATATCTATAACCACCATGAGCAAAAGATCTTTATCAAATGAGATTCTCAATTATATCACAAACTTTTGTGCATCTCCTTAGTTGTTGTATGATGCTATGATGGTCAACAATAGGTTTTAGTTCAAGTCGCATTACCAAGAGAGGCCAACGGAGTTAGTAAGTGTTAAGGAAAAGATGAGTTAAGCTAACTTAAGATGAAAGTCATTGATGACTTGGGACCAACCATCCCATCTAGTAAATAAAATTTATCCAATAAGCAAGAACTTGGAGCAAGAGTTTAGTCGATTAGATTTAATTTTGGGCAATGTATTTAGGCCATGCTTAAAATAATTAAGTTGCACCTTAAAAATTGGATCAAGAAAAATTATCTAGCATTTAAATTGGGCTTCAATTGATCCAATTCAAATACTAGGCTAAAAAGCACATTCTAGAACACCACACATCTAAGATATCTAGCACATGGTGCAAAACATGGTAAATGTGAGGTGCCACATGTCAAGGGATCGACTTTTCAAGGCTAGGAAGTTAGAGCACATGGGCTAAAAATTAAATCACGTTTTTCACCCTTTGTAGTTGCCACTCTTGAATGTGTAAGGAAATGTTGTTGAGATCACTCCAAAACTTGCACTTGAGAGTCACCTAGCTAAAAGTTTCCCTTAGGAACCTCCTATAGCCTTCCTCCTCTAAGATTGGTCCAACCTTCTTAGAGTTCCTTCATCACCACTCAATTATCCCACCACCGAAACACCAATATGTACTTTGCTTTCATTGAACCAGCCATAGATACTTCCTCTCCCATCAAGCACGCGCAATGAGGGTCATTAAGTGTTATCTATAGCCAACTTGTACCATTTCATCTCAATTTAAGCTAAGTAACACATCTTTTGTTGTATTATGTGTTGTTTTTGCATGATTCTTGCTTGTCTTGCTTGTTTCTAATGTTCATATTGTGCTTGCATGATTGTGTAATGACTCAATTTGTTGATCTCCTTGAATCAATCGGTATAATTTAGTTGGATTCAAAATCTAAGTTCATGTTGTGTGTTTTCTATTTTACTTGAGTAACTTTATTTTCATTTGGTGAAATCATGTTTGTTGAGTCAAATTTTCATTTGAGCATCTTATACATGTCTTGGCCATGTGCTTCATTTCAATGTCAAATTTCATGAGTTTAACCATTTATAAATTGCTTTAAGTGATTGAATTCTTGCACAAACGCAAACTGCTATAAGTATCATTGTTTGCTGTAAAACAATATGTTCTTGATGCAATCGCAAGCCATTTTCACTTATAGGTTGAGCTTTGAAGTGTTTTAATTTTTCTCTATTGAGTTCATGCTTGATATTAGATCAATATCAAGCTCATAAAAATAGTTTTTCCAAATCAAATTTCAAATATGTTCCAGTTTTAGTTTCTGTTCCAGTAATTTTTTTCAGACTACACACTTTCTATGTTTGATTTATCACAATTAGTTGATAAATGCAAAAAGAGAGTCAAAGAAAAATGTTGAGAAATGAAAAAATGAACAATGTTTTAAATTAAATATTCGAAGTCTTGTTGTTTGACATCCAAGTTTTGATAATATCAAATAAACAATCTTGGTGTAGTACATTTATATAGTGTGTAGCAAGCTTAATCAAGATTAAGTCTTTGGTTTAAGACAAAACTCATGATTACAACGCAAAAAAAAAAATAGATGCGGTGCTGTTACATGATCTCCTCTAAAAGAATTTGAACTCGACAAGATTAGAAGAACGAGCGTTAAGGTCAAACAAGAAGTGAGAAATGACCTTAGTTTTCAAATAAACAAAAGCTGGCGTCATAAGAGAAGCAAGAAAAATATAGAAAGAACATGTTCAAAAACTTCTTTAGGTTATTGAAATATCAGAAAGCTTGCGTCCTAGAAAAAATCAAGAAGAAAAAAAGATAAATAAGAAAAAGATCAATAGCAATTGCTTTAAAATGTCTCTATCTTATTGAAGAGTAAGAGACCTTGACATGAAGATCAAATGACTATTTAAAAAGAAACAAGATTGGAGATATATAATTATCAAATAAACGACTAAAATATAAACATCAATTGTCATACTACTAAAGTCCAATAAATTAGACAGATCTCGAAAAGCGCTTAGCACTAGAAAACAGACATATTCATAATGTGTCATAACATTAACTTCTTACCATTGTTCCATAACAATTATCTCATGAAGTTTGTGAAACAAGTACCAAATGAATATATGTAAAAGTTCTTTTTCATATCTTCGGGGACATAAAGTCACATGTAGAGATAAAAAATGTGTTTTAATCGCCTCAAAGTACAACATGTTAGAGAATGTCAGAAAAAAGTCATGACCTTCAAACATGCAAAAACCCTAAAGGCACACATCCTTCCTTCTTCTTTTTTATAAACCTATAAAGAAAGCACCATCATACAAGAGCATTGATGAATCTATAAAAAAGGCATTTATTGCAAGACGTCATCAACATTACACACAAGTGAAAAAGGGTTAGAATCCTTATGTAGTTTGTCATTTAGACGACTAAGCTAGAAAGAGAATTCCTAAATGTAAATTCTTTATCTATGTGTGAAGTAATTCTCTGAGAGTTGGAAGACTGTATATTTCATACCAACTCTAGAGAGTGTGAACCTTGTAATCACACCTCTATTGTTGTATAGACATGAGTTACTATATTTACTTAGCCTAAAGAGACATTGTATTATGGTTTAATTAGTGACAATTTTTTTGAACAAAAAGAAAGATCACAACTTTTGAGAATTAAAGTGCATGAGATTGATAAAAAAGGGCAATAAAACTCTTAAGCCATGTAAATCATCTAGATGTGTCAAAATGAATCAACCTAAGTCATAGGTAAACTCACTATGTTAAAGATATATGATATCTCTAACACACTAAGAGTTGAGTTAACAATGGGTTAGCTTAATCCAACTCACGTTATGGTGAGTTAACAAGTTTTCAACCTAACTCGACCCATTATAGGTTAGTCGATTAATTGAATTGACTCACTAAAATTTTAAAAATATAAAAAGCAATAACATTTTTTCATTAATGGTTATATATATAAGACTAATATAATAACATTGAACATTTAGACAACCAATCAATATTCAGAGTTATAATATCTATAAGTTATATTTCTTATTTGACTATATCCACTTATAACTTGCTTCAAATTTGTTTAACTCACACGTTAAGTGAGTTGTATTTACTTTGACCCATAAATGTTCAACGTCTTAAACCCAACCTAACTCAAACTTGTGGCGAGTCAAGCTAACTCACATTGCAACCTATTTTCATAACTCTAACTTATTATTTCAATTAGTATGGAAAAGAATTTATTTAGTAATAATAAAAGTTTAAGGGTAGAGTTTTGGAGATGATTTTGGATGGGAATAAGAAGAATGATACACATTAGACACACTTGTTTTATTATAGAATAAAGATATTTAGTGAATAAAGTATATATGATAGTTTTATTAGTGTTTTTGAAATATATGATTGTTGTAATTGGTTTTTTAAAGAATTTTATGAATAAGTCCGTAAAGTTTTCTTCCATTTGCAAGTCCTTCCATCAGTAACATTTTTAAGTCATATTCACCTTCTATGTTAAGATTCATGTTGAAACCTTTTTTCACCATTTATAATTATAAAATCAGTAATGTTAATCTTTTCGCCCTTGAAAAATACATGTGTTAACATTTAGGTCCTTAAAAAAAAAATTAACCATGTGAATCCTTATTGTTTGTTGTTATTGGCACATTCATCCTTTTGATATTCGCTATTAGTAGGTTCCCTAACACATGCACAATGACAATGTTAAATTCAACATTGAATGATGCAAATAAAAATAATATATTGTAAACAAGAAGCTAAAGAGAAAGTGCATTGTTGCTTAATTCTAAAATGGTGGCCTCGTACAACAAAATTAGAAGACATGTAAACATGATGAATGTTTCCAAATAGTTTTGAAGAAAATGAGAAGGGAGGACATTCGAGAGTGCTTGAATATACTATAAACTTTGGACAATCACATGTTAAAACTATGAAAGAACTAGTTAAACATCGACCAATTGATTGCACTAACTTCTTAGATAGTTGAGGGATAGGCCTCTAATGCAACTTCAGTCAATTTCATGACTAAATCAGATGCAAAGTGTAAATGTGTTTTCGTTTTTGGAATATGAATGAAATTTAATGTCTTATCTTAATTAACTTAGTTGTATATATAAAATAAAATTATATTTATTAAAAATAAAGTGAAATATATAAGAAAAGATGAGAGAATAATTATTGATAAACAGAGAAAAAGAGTTTGTAAAAGTAACGATCAATTTTCAAAAATTTAATAAATAATTATATTTTAAAGGGCAAAAATGGTATTTTGAAATGTGAACACACAAGAGTGAATCCTCTTTATATATTGTTATAGATTATTATTATTATTGACATTTTCAATACATATTAAATTTCAATTTATGTTTTCTTGTAAATAAGAAATAAGGATGACAACAAGACAGAGCAAGAACGAGTTTCATTATCCCAACCCATCTTAAAAGAAAAAAGTTATCGCCATATCTATACCTATACTTAATATGTATAGAATTTTTGTCTCATGTCCCTACCGGTAATGACTATAATTGTACTCATATTTGCATTCCCTTTCTTACTATTTTAATATCCATTAAATATTTTTTATGAAAAAATAAATAAAAGGAGACATGATATTATCAAATATTTAATATTAAAATTACATATTATTATTTTTCATTATCAAATATTTAGAAATAATTATAATTTTATAAATTTCAAATTAGAGTACCAAACAAAATTTCATGACAACCAAAACATTTATTAATTTTGCAAACGTTAATGAACTAAAGTTGACAAAATTAAAAAATAAAATAAAATTTATTAAAAGAAAAAAAATATTAAAGTTTTAAAAGATTTTAAATGTATTTTACTTTCTTTCTCTAAATTCTAATGAAATCTCTTTTTTCACACACTAATAAAAATTATAATACACCACTTGAATCAAATCATACAAAAACTAATATTGAATTATTATATTATAGTAAATATAATATCGTTATGCAATTGCGATGATAAAATTAACTTACGATAATAATTTACAAAATAAAATAATTATATAAACAAATCATCCAAATAGTATTTTTATATGATAAAAATAACAAAAATAAAAATATTAAAACGGAGTGAGAATTAGAGCTGTCAAAATGGGTTGGAACCCGTGAGCCAACCCGGCTCACCACGGGTTCGGGTCGGGTTGGGTTGAAATTTTTTTATAAATTTCAATACGGGTTGATTTTTGACCCGACTCAATTAGAACCCGGCTCATCCGGGTTGAACCCGGGCCGAGTTGGTGAGCTAACCCGCAGATAAAAGGGTCACACAAGTGATTTTATTTTTTTTATTAAGTTGGACTTTACATTTGGGTCATGTTAAGTTGTTTTTTTTTATCCAACACATAAATAATTTGTATTTTTTTTTATTTTGGTTTGTATTTGGATTGTATTAAAGTTTATTTAGATTTTAATTAGAATTACAATTTAGTTTTGACTGAAAAAAATAAAAAAATAAATTTTTTTTAATTAAGTGAACCCGTGAACCAACCCGTTTAACCCGCCAACCCGTGGTGGGCCGAGCCGGGTTTGAATTTTTTTGGCTCGCTAAAAAATGAGCCGGGTTGGGTTGGCTCACTAAATCATCAACCATGGTGGGTCGAGTCGGGTCGGGTTACCCGTTTTGGCAGCTCTAGTGAAAATGATCAAATGTGTGTCTTAGAAATGATTCGATATATTATTGAAGGAAATCTTATAAAGGAAAACAAAATTGTACCTAAAGGTATGATAAAATGGAAAGTATTTTGAAGATTTAAGAAAAATTTTCAGATATAAAATTAGTTGAATTGTTGAGAGATAATTAAAAATTTTTACCAAAATAAAAGTTCTTCAAATGAAACAAAAATTAAGAATCAAATAGAATAAATAAAATAAGTTTTTTATATTACCTAATCATTGAAGTCTTTATGCAATTGAACACTTAAAATTCAAAAACAAATATTATAATGTAAAAAAAATGTTAAAAATGAGTAAAAATATTCAAATGTGAGATATAAAAAATATTTGATCACTTTAATAGATTATACATTATTTGAACACAATTACACAAAAATGATGTAACAAAAGAAAAAGAAAGATTATAAAATTAAAGACTAATTTTCCATCAAAAGAGAAACAATTCGTATAATTAAAACAGTAACATAAACCATTATTCTACTATATATCTAAGAAAATGTTAGTATAATGAAGTTACTCAACTGGCCATTCTAATTCATTGACACGTGTCTCAAATGAAGGATTTTTTCGTCTTTTCTCTCTTCTTTAAGATTTCCCGCTTCTTCTCCTTTAATGGCTGATCAAATTTTTGAATGACCCAAATTCAATGCTTGATTAAAATATTGATTGACGTGTAACAAATAATGACCATGCTTTTTCTTCTCTGAGAAAAAACTATTCTCATTCTTCTTCTTCCACAAAAATTTACAGAACCAGAAGAAAACCCTCAAGGTTGTCTTCTTCTTCTTCATCTCCAATTTCTCCCGTCATATCTAGTTGAAGGTAAGTTATAATAACCCAACTTTGTTTTCGAGTTCTCCTTCTCGATCTTCATAAAAGGGTTTTTTTTTTACTTCTTCTCATAACTTATCCTTGTTCATCTTAATCTAAGTTTTTTTTTTCTGCTTCTCAATCAGTTAACATCAGATTGAACTTTAGGTATTGTTTAATAGCTTGAGTTCTCCTTCTTCATTAGAGGTTCTTCTTCTATTTTTTTAACTGAACTTCGTTTCTATTTCGTATCTACAAGTCTCCTTCATCAAAGGGTATTTTTCTACTTTTTATTCGGTGAAATATATCCAGACATCTCTGTTGTTCTTAGATCTTGTTGTTCTTCATCTATTTTCTTAACTGAACTTTGTTTCTGTTTCGTCTCTGCAAGTCTCCTTCATCAAAGGGTATTTTTCTACTTTTTATTCGGTGAAATATATCCAGACATCCTTGTTGTTCTTAGATCTTGAGTCAAATTTCTTTTGGGTCTGCGGAGGTTTGTTGGGTATTTTTTTCTAATGTTATTGTGGGGTTAGTTGGGTATATTTTTATGTTTTTGTTCTATACTTAGGGGTTTGCTAAATTTTTTTGTAAAAAGCTTTGATTTGTGTTTACTATGGATTTCGTCGATGAATTATTTGTTTGCTTTGTATGATAGTCTAAAACAAGCATTAGCTTTCAATCCTATTGACTGGAAGTTTGAGTTGAGTTTCTTCTAAGTCCGCGGAGATATAACCTCAAGACCCTGTTATGAGATTTCCTGCAGCGATTACCGATTTTTTTGTGCTTTTTTCCTTCTTTTGTGTTAACCCTAATCTTCAAGGTAGGTTTTTCATAATCTTCGTTTTAGAAGAAGGTTTTTTCGTAGCTTCGTATGTTTTAGATGTTATCTTTGTATGTTATCTTATTTTTTTGGTTCTGTTACTATGGAGTGGTACATTTAATATCTTCGTATACTTTTGTCTTGGTTTTTGTACAAGATGAAGATGAGCATAACAGAGTGCCACTTATTGAAATTGTTTCTTGCTTTTGTAGATTAGAGGATTTCAGACCCATATGACCAAATGGATTGAAGTATGTGGCTGCATCATAACAAAATTAAGTTATAGCAATTTCATATTTTAAGTCCTCCTTCACATCTTATTGTTTGCAATTAGGCTCATTGTTTGTTTGGAATTTTCATGATGGACGAGTACAATGGTAGAAGCATTGATCATAGCGCTTCCCATAATTATTTGATAGGATGGCAACAAGTTTGATAGCATAAAGGAGGTTGCTTTTTGTTCTCAAATAACTCAAGGTATCCAAAGTATGATATGTGCTTAATTTATTATTTAATTTTTGACTTTTATGAAGTGTGGTTGCTATGAACTTTCATATGAATTCATAGAAAATTGGGAACTTTGAGAACTGGATGAAAATCATGGAATATGATTGTAAATATATCACCACAGGATACCAAATATCACCATGTAATTCTAAGTATCTAACCTTTTTTCATGCGTTTTTCTACTCTAAACATAATATCAAATATCATGTATTAGTTTTAGATAACCATTTCATTTTGTTGTAGTAACCGACATTCATGTCATAGATTTTAAATTGTAGCAAAGGTCACCCTCAACACACCATTATGTCGATTGGTGGAAAGGCCGTTAAACTTCAAAGTTATATGGAAATGCCCAACCAAAGGTGAAGAGGATCCTTTTATTGGTAACTATATTGCAAATTGTATATATTTATGTGTGTGGATGTCATTGCAGACAATGATATATTGATGTGCACACCCAACTGTGGATAAATCCTAAAGAAGAATTTTTGCAGTATGTTGATAGTGTAGATCTAATAGATGTGACTTTCAGTGTAAAAGAATTGAAGGTATGGTAAGCCTAGCCTTTTGTTTGCAAGTTTTTTGTTTGACATAGGTAAGTTTAGCAAATGATATTAAAGATTAAGTCAAATAATATCATGTTTTTTAAATTTTATCATGTTATCTCTCAGAATTTGTGTTATTCTTTCTTTCTTCCATTCTACGATAAATTAGAGTATTAAAGTAGACTTGGTAGTTTAAATATTTGGAGCAGATAATTTTTTGTTAATCAAATTTCTCATTAGTTTTTTCATTGTGCAGCAAGTGCATACAAAAGCTTTAGTCCTTTGGAAGAGCAACATGTACAAGGAGAAACAATTTTGTATGAGGATGAAGGAAGAGAAATTCAAAGAATTACAATGCAATAAATTACAATTCAAACACCTGGTTGAATTGTCATAGCAGGTACACAGATTGGGGTGCTCAAACCAGACACTAGGAATAAAGCCTTTTATTTGAATTTTAGACTTATTTGCATATTTGAAACCTTTTAATTTAAAGCAAATTGCTATCTTCATCCTCTGTTAGTCTTTGTAGCTTGACTAATGTCTCAGACCAACTGAAAGGAATCATGGACTACATTCTGAAGATTAGTTAGTTTGGCTTTTTAATGAGCGTGCCAAATGTTGTAGTTGCGTCAGGAACTAATATAGTTGGTACGTTTTATCAAGATAGATTGCGAGATGTAATATTGTCCAAAGCTTTATTAGCTTATAATATATTTGATAACCTTCTCATCTTTATTACTATAATTAGTAATTGAAAATGACCGAAATTCATGAGTAGAACAATGTGAGAATAAAATGTGTATCCAACTTAGGATTTTTTCAAACAATTATAGACCATTGGTTATGATGTATTAGCTCAAGTATGTACAAATTGGAATGGATTTATACTATCAATAATTATATGATTTGTTTCTAAATTTTTTTTATTAATTGACCAATTAATTTCATTCATTGTTTTTAATGTTCTAATTATGAATGGACTTTTTTTTATTCCATCATTTTGAAATCCGTTAAACTTATACATTTGTAATTAATAGTTATATGATTAGTTTCTAAAGATTTATTATCAATTAATTGATTTCATTGATTGTTTTAATTTTTTAAATTATAAATGGAGTTTTAATTGATAATTGCTAATACTATCGTAATTATTAGTATTTTTGTTATTATTATTTAAATTAATAAATTAAATATTTATTATAAAATAATAATAATAATAATAAAATATGTATACAATATTTATTATGTAACGCATAGAATTGATATTCTAATATATAAAATCGAGTTTATGCATCACAGAATAGATTTTATATTTATATTTATGTTTTTATTATATTCTCGTATATTTTTTTATAAATCTTTATACATATGTGATAAAAAATTTAAGAAAAAAAGTATAATGTTTTACATGTTATTTTATAAAGATTTTTTTATTTTTATTTTTTCTAATTTTTAGACTTCTTGAGTTTTTATTGCCAAAACAAATAAGATCTAATTGTGAGCATGAGTTTTACTTATTTTAAGTGTAGGAGTATACTCATTGTATTAATTGATTGATGGTGTACTCCCTATGTTCTATAATTCTTTAAACAAAAATAAGAAAACTAATAATACATGTCATATAAACAATAATATTAATCCCAAAATCTAAGTATCTAAATTGTATCCAACTTACAAAAAAGTTAAATGTCTCATAAAATTTCAGGATCCATACTAAATATATTAAGAACTAATTTTAATAATTGTTATAGATGAAGACATGTCCTTAGAAACACCAATTCCAATACGGTCTTTAGCCCGAAATCCATTTGTAGAGAAAAATTGTTTTCACCCATAATTGAGATAGAAATGTCTAGCATATCTTCCTCTCCATCTAATAGTGCAAGTCAACATCATTCATTCCTAGCTGACCAAGATGTACTTCTTACAACCTTTAAGGTAAATTTTTTATGCAAAGTTTGCATTGAGGTACTAACAACAATAGAATTTAACTTAATTAATGAAAATAATAAGGGTATGAAAGGTATTAAAAACAAATAAAACCAAGTAATATTATTTGATAGCATAATTGGATAAACAAATTCTATAAATCAAGTTTTCGCATGAGGATAAAAATATCCGTGAAACATTCACTAGTGGAAAAGGGAGAATCTATGACGACTTATTATGACAGATATAAGTCACCTATCATAATAAGTTGATCGGTGGCATTTTTGTAATAAAAGTAACAGTTATTATAACTGGTGAAAAGAAATCTATCATAATAAGTAAAAAGAGAAAATTTATTATGACAGGTGCAGAGGACCTATCATAATAGATGGGTACGGTGGCAAAATTGAAATTATGTTAAAAATATATTATGACAGATTTAGAGATACCTGTCATAATATCTTCAAATCCCTAATTTTTTCCTTCCCTCTTTTCTTTTTCTCTTTCCCGTCTCCATTTTCTCCACGTACAACCTCTTTCTAAACAGTCGCGCATCCTTCTCACGGTTCCACTCGACGTCCGCTCGCCCTCTGCCGGTTGTCCGCGTGCTGCCGCACTGTTCGCACGCCGTCTGCATGTCGTCTGCACTGTTTCCACGCACCTCCGTGCACCGCTCGCGTCCTCCGCGCACCGCTCGCGTCCTCCGTGCACCGCCGCGTCCTCCGCGCACCACCGCGTCCTCCGCGCGTCGTTCGCCCTCCGTTTGTGCACTGTTCGTGGTTGCCACGGTGATGATTCAGCCTCCCTTTGGACTCAACCTTCTCAAGTAAGTGAGCTTTATCTCACGGCTTTTCAATGAGTTTCAAAGTATAATGTAGATCTTTTTTTTGCAAAAACGAACTCGACCATGTCTGTTCAATTGAATATTGGTACTCTATTTTTAATCTGAATCAATTGCTTTTTGAATTAATAGTATAGGTGGCTATCATCCAAATCAAGTGCTTCTGCCAAAGTAAATTTGACATTTGAAGAAAAGTTTCGTAATCTCAAACTTCAGGGGAATCACCCATGTTGTTGCATTGGAGGGGAATCATGAAGAGATGTGTTTGTTTGTTAAATTTGGTTTAAGTAATGTTTTTTTCTCTGCTGGAGGAAACTGAGGCTGGAATCGTGACGTTGTGCTTTACAAGTTTTCAATGGCTCTTAGCTTTGTTTTCCATGAAGTTTCTTACTTCAACTTCGTGTTTTTTGTTTCTACGCTGAAACATTATAATATTCACAAATGATACTCGGTAAATACATATATAAATAATGGAAATACACTGTTTGTTGTATGTAAATATTTAAATAAAATTTATTAATAAATCAAGTAGCTGAGAAATTAGTTGTGCAGTGGTTAGTTAGACTTATTATGATTGTTAATCGGACACCTATCATAGTAAGTTTGACTTACTATGACAGGTTTCTGCAGTGTCATAAAAAACGCGCATTTTCTATGACTCCTGAAACTATGACACCAGAATACCTGTCATAGTATGCTCGTTTTACCTGTCATTATAAGCTCATTTTTCAGTAGTGATTTTACTATTAACTTTTTGTGTTGTATTTATTCTGCACGAGATTATATTACATAATATATTTACATTTTACTTTAACAATGACATGTGTATGCATGTTTCATTTTAATACAATATATAACTAAAAATTTTAATTTTAAGTTTTAATCATATAACAATATTATTTTACTATACAACACCAATCTTAATACAATATATCTAGGTTTTACATAACAATTAACATATATATTTTATTTTAATTTAATATATAATGATAAAATTTAACTATAAATTTTAATAATATAATAACATTATTTTATTACACTTTATCAATTAATTATATATCATATGTAAATATTAATTTTTTTAATCTGATAATTGTTATTATTTGTATTAATTAATTTAACTAAAAAAACTTATAATTAATGATTTACGTATCCAATATTATCTGATTCTTTATTTAAATATTATATTTATAATTATACATAACTAAATTATTTAATTAAAATTATTATTATTATTAGTATTATTATTATTATTATTAGTATTATTTATATATACATTTGTTTCTATTTAAAAAAATTTACATCAATTTCATGTTTTATTTATTTTTATATGGGACCATATTACATGATATAAGTATATCTACAAATTTTAACATCAATCTTATGTTGTATTTATTTGATACGGTACCATATTACACAATATACCTACATTTTACTTTAACAACGACCCTAACATATGCATTTCATTTTAATGTAATATACATGTATTTGTATCTGCATCTGTTCCTGTTTCTATCTAGAAATGTTAACATCAATTTTATGTTATATTTATTTTGTACGAGACACTATTATATAATAAGCCTACATCTTACTTTAGCAACAACATGTACATACGTATTTCATCTTAATCTAATATACATGTGTTTATATCTACATGTGTTTCTATTTAAAAATTTTAACATCAATTTCATGTTGTATTTATTTTATACGAGACCATATTATACAATATGCTTACATTTTACTTTAACAATGACGCATGGATACATATTTTATTTTAATATAATATACATGTATCTACATGTGGTTTTATTTAAAAATTTTAACATCAATTTCATGTTGTATTATTTTATACAGGACAATATTACACAATATGTCTACATTTTAATTTAACAACGACGTCTCGTGGATACACATATTATTTTAATATAATATACATATGTTTATATCTACATGTATTTCTATTTAAAAAATTTAACATCAATTTCATGTTATGTATATTTTGTACGGGACCATATTACACAATATGCCTACATTTTACTTTAGCAACAACATGTGCATATGCATTTCATTTTAATGTAATGTACATGTGTTTCTATTTAAAAATGTTAACATCAATTTTATATTATATTTATTTTGTGCGGGACCATATTACATATATGACTACATCCTACCTTTAGCAACGATTCATGCATACTCATCTCATTTTAATATAATATACATGTGTTTGTATCTACATGTGTTTTTACTTAAAAAAATTTAACATCAATTTCATGTTGTTTTGTTTTATACAGGACAATATTACACAGTAGGTCTATATTTTACTCTAACAACGACCCGTGGATACATATTTTATTTTAATATAATACATGTGTTTATATCTTTTTGTGTTTCTATTTAATAATTTTAATATCAATTTCATATTATATATATTTTGTACGGGGTCCTGTTACACCATATGTCTACATTTTACTTTAATAATGACTCATATACATATTTCAATTTAATATAACATTCAAGTGTTTACATGTACATGTGTTTATATTTGAACACATGTACATATAAACATGAAACACAAGTGTTTAAATACATATAAATTAAATACAACATGAACATCAATTTCATGTTGTATTTAATTTATACGGGACCATATTACATAATATGCCTACATTTTACTTTAATGATGACTCATGAATATGCATTTTATTTTAGTAATAATATACATGTTTTTATTTATATCTACATGTGTTTGTATTTAAAATTTTTAACATCAATTTCATGTTGTATATATTTTATACGGGACCATATAACATCACATGCCTACATTTTACTTTAATAACGATATGTGCATATGCATTTCATTTTAATATAGCATACAAGTGTTTATATGTCCACGTGTTTCTATTCAAAATATTTAAATTAATTTTATATTGTATTTAATTTATACGGGACCATATTACATAATATACTTACATTTTACTTTAACAACGATGTAAACATATGCATTTAAGTCTGATTTAATAATAATAATAATAATAATAATATTATTATTATTATTATTATAAATTGTTATAATTAATTAAATCAATAATACATTTAAAAAATAAAATTAATTATTCTATGCAATTAAACAAGTAATAATAATAATTCAAATAATTGATTTATGTAATAACAACAAAATTTCTATTTTAAAAATTACAAAATATAAAAAAAAAAAAAAACTCGTACACGAGTCTCCCACTGGTTACTTAAATAAAATTACATTTATATTACTAGTTAAACAATAATTATGAACCATACTCATGTCTTATCAACAACAAATCAACATACAATATTAAATAACATTTAACTTTGTCATTGCCCATCTAATAATGAAGTTAATATGTGCTAACTACAACAAATTATAATACGCTCACTTACCTGAAAAATTTTCTTTCAAGCACATAAGTGTCCATGCCTACTTTATAAGGAAAAACTCAATATATAATTGAAATAATTCAATAGTTTTAATAATAATAATAACTATTATTTTTTTCTTTTGAGAATTTTGACTTTTTCTTATCATATAAGAGTTCATCTTTCTATCATGTTTCTGAATATTGTTAACCTGTATTAATACGTACATAGTTGTTATATTTCAGTTTTATGCAAGAAATTCCAATTTTACTACGTATTATCCGTAAAACTAGCTAAATTAAAAATCATATTTTATTTTGTCCCAAAATCCCAAATTGAAAAGTTGAAAAGAAAAGTAATTAAAAGATAAATTGGATATTTAAATACATACAAAACAAAATCTTAGTCAATTTTCAAAGTTGTTGTCTAATTCCTTAGTTTCCATTGACTCGATTGCTAAGTCAAGAACAACCTAACACGCAAATTGGAATCCCTTTTTGATAATCTGAAAATTCAAAATTTTGAAACAAAAATAGGATGTTGAAACTTAGTTTTATTATATTTTTTAATAATACATATTTATGATTAGAAAACCTAAATTTTCTTTTTAATTTGGTTAATTCAGATTTTCAAATTTTGAGTAAATAAGCTTATTTATAAAATGAACATTTTAATTTCGTTTTTAATTGAATAAAAAGATATAAAACACGTTTTTTATAAGTAAATTGAGCTTAATGTTTATAATTGAAGTAAACGAGTATTTAAATTTGAAGATCAATTATTCTTAAATATGTATTATTTTTTTTCTAACTAAATCATCTACTGTTTTTCTTTAGAACTTTTAGGTTAAATTGCAATTGATATGTTTATAAGATTGGATTAAATGAGATTAAATTTAATATAGATTTTAGTCTTTAGTCTTCCATGGTTATTACCATTGAAGTAAGATTGAAAAAGAATACAACAAAACTCAAAAAGAAAATTAAACTATAAAAATTTATATATTAAAAAGGTGTTGTGTCTCAATTACATGCTTCCTATTTATATAGAAATAGTAAAATATATATCAATTCTTAATGAAACATAGTAATGAAATATCTAAGTGAAAAAAATAAAATCTCCATCCTACTGATGAGATAAGATAAGATCTGTATCCTAATGATGAAATATGGTAAGATAAAATAATATAAAAATCAAATCCTAATAAGATTATATGAAATCTTTAAATTTGATCAATATTTAGTACATCACTTTAGTAGAAGAGTGTTGTTTCAAAAGCATATATATTTAGTGCAATATTTCTTTTGGTTAACATTTCACTGTGGGTTAGTTTCCAAGTTAGATTGACGCCACATATTTGAGAAGAAGAGTGAAGAAAACATGTCATTAATTACATTACATGTGTAATAGATATTGAAGTATAGGCTTATAAAGAATATGATTGGGTATTATATGTATACGTGACTGAATTTTTTCTAGAATATACCTTCTTTTTTTTAAGATTATAGTAGAACCCTTTCAACTTTAATTATCATGATAAACAGTTTAATGTGCAAATTCAGAATTCGATTTTTTATAGGTTTAATTCTCAACTGTGCTTAATATTGTGATGCCGAAAAACAGACCAAAATTTGGTTCTAGATTGAATTCTCAATTAGTTTTTTATATTTTTTGCAAATTCTTTTTTTAAAAAAAAAAGGAAAAACTATAAAAATAAAAAAGAAATAGTAATGGTGAATAGTAAAAGGAATATTATAATAAAGTGGTTTGTACAAGAAATAATTGAACGATGTCAACTAGAAATGATTATGAGGCAAAAATACTTGTTAGAATCTTTGAACGAAATCAACTAAAAATGGTTAGAAGCTAAAAGAATACCCGTATTCATTTAAAACTGGTTTGGAAAAGAATATTTTATTAAGCTAGGAGTGATTTGGTAAAAAATTACTCATGTATTAGTTAGGAATAGCTACATGCACAAACAATACTCACAGGAATAGCCAGGAATACCTACAAACCAAAAGAATACTAGCTATTGGAGAATTGGACATAGTGTGTCATCAAATGAACCACTATAAAAATATTATGTATACTCTCTTTCTCTCACCTTCTTTATTTTGCATGATTACCAACATAAAAGAAGAGACGTTGGAAAGGATGCTTAGTGAATGTATTTTTATAAAACAAGTAAATTAGTTAAAACTTAACTCTTTATCTAATCAAATTAATTGTTTAAAATATAAAAATAATGTTAAATATTTCCTATTAGACAATATTCATGAAAATTGTCAAAAGATTTTAAAAACATAATTCAAATTCAACACTCATTTATTGTGTTTTTCCTTATTTTGAAACACACACGCATCAAGATCATCTAACCTAAGGTTCTATTAAAGTATGAACAACTTCCCTTACTTGTAATACTTATCCTGAAAGCAAGTTTTCAAAATCCAAGAAGAAAACTACTCACTGTCCCTAAAGCAAGTATCCAAACATAACAAAATTTTAGTGTGTGATAAAACAAGTTGTGAAGATTATTTTTCTCAACTAATTCCACTAAAGTTGATGACAAAAAATGTAACAACTAAGAAAAATAATTTACACACCCTTGCAAACCTTTGTTGACATCAAAGCACTCAAGGTGGCATCACCCACCCACTCAACCCTCGCCCTACGTGTTGCTCTCAGCACTCAACATAATCAAAGCAAAAAGTTTGCTGGCAACCAAATTTTTGGTAACACACACATCCCTTTGTTGACAGTAACCAAAAACATCATCAACCCTTCACCCTCACATTTTTTTCTTTATCTCTAAAACCTTCACCCACATTTCTTCACACTTCCTCACACCTTCCTCATCTCCTTGGACAGGGGTTGTTGCACAACTAGAAGAGGAGAACTTTCCCGCTCTACACCATCCTAATCTAGCTCAGGTGAGTTTCCTCTTCCCTTTTTGTTGAGTCAATCCACTTCCACATGCAATTGCTCTACCTTCTCTTGCATGTGGCTTTTGGGCTCCTTTTTGATTCTCTTCTTGATGTGATTCCAATGAAATACTTGGATCACTAACCTAAGTTTCTTTTAGTGAATTTAGAGCCACTTTAAGTTTTGTGGAGCTTTAGGGTATCTTGGAGAAGCACGATATTGTTCTAAGCCACAAGGGGAGGGAAACTAATTCTCACATTTTATATATTATGTTTTTATTGAAATAGTTGGTTGTAATTTCATATGGTGTGAACTTGTACTGAGAATTTTACTTTGGTTGGAATGGTATTGCACTTTGTTTGTTGAATCTGTCATATAACATGTAATTAAGTGATGTTAAATTGTGTAATTTGATTTGTTGGGAAATTTTGGTATTTTGTGAATGAAAGAATTCTAGGTTGAAAAATTGGTCAAATTGGTGCTATTTGTGAAGTGTTCTGCAATAACTATAAAGTAGGAAAGAGTTAGAAGTGTCAATTTGAGCAATTGAGTAAGCTAAATTTTGTCAATTCACAATTCTATTATCATGGCACTAAGCACCAACTTTAAAATCTCAAGTTAGAGAGCTCAAGGGGTTTCCATCGTTGTTTTGCTATTTTTCATCTCCTATAGTTTTGTGAGCTTGTTATTATGTTGTTCATGTAGTTTTGATATTATTACACTTTAAAAGGTTATGAATGGATGAGTTAAAAGGAATTTCTAAAGAGGGAATTCCATTAAATGTGTGATTTCGTTAGTGTATACATTGACGTAGGGATTCAAGCAAGAAGATATATTGACATTCTAATGAACATTCACACTCATATAAAGTAGAATGGGTTATGTGGTGAGAATCGCTTTACCAATGGCTCTACAGAGGAATACGAGCAGATGAGTTATTTTGGATAAATGTAATAATGTAGTTTCTTTCAAGTCCAATAGCATCATTAGAATCAATCATTGCATTTTTGAGGTATTGTCCCTTTTTGAGCATGGTACCCCGTCACGGTTTTATTCTTAAAAGGCGCCTTGGAGGGTGGAAGGAGGAATGAGTATTTAAAATGCACTTGACCTAAACTCCTAAGCGATGTAGGGCTATTGGGTGCATTTGACATCAATGTTCCAACCACAAGTCTGACAGCATTGTTAAGATCAATCACCGTGTTTCCGAAGTATTGTCAGCTTTGGAGCATGGAGCTCCATCATGATTTTGTTCTTAAAAGATGCCTCAGATGGTGGAAGGAGAAATAAGTATTTAAATTGTGTTTGACCTCGACTCTTAAGTGATGTAAGACTATTGGTTGTACCATAACGATATTACAAAAAAACATGCAAAAAGTAAGAGAAGTAGTTAGAAACTTACTCGATTTAGAAATCTAATTGGACATAAATATTCTCTAGCTCCTCAATCATTGTGAAGCGATTAGATCCTAAAATATATGAGAATTGCAAACATACATAGAGAAGGAAAAGGTGAGAAAGAGAGTGAGAAATGAGAAGAAAAAATAAAAATGGATAGGAAGGAGAGGAAGTTGAGAAAGCATTTTTACATTATCTTTTATATATTTGTAAAATAAAAGAAAAAACTTTTACAATATTATACCCAAACAAATTAAAAATAACTTTTAATTAGAAAACACTTTTTTTATATAATTAAACTACATTTATACAAATAAATTCTAAATAAATCACTTTTCTTAAAATATATGTGAGAACATAGAAAATAGTAGTTTAGAATGAGTAAGTATTTAAAATAATGGAACAAGATTATTTTATTATTAAAAGTCTTAAATATAAATAGAAATCTAATAAACGAGTTTCATTAGTTATAAACACTTTATCTCTCTAAGAATTGTTTCTAAAATCCTCTCTGCCTTCTCTCTAAGTTTCTGACTGCTGTAATCATCTATTCAACGATCAAAGACCGCTAAGGGGATCCCTACGACACGCCCTACGTTTCTGTCCGATCAATTTCTCAAACAGAGTAAGTTGATTTTCTGCTCTTTTCTTTGATTTTGTGTAAATCTCCTTGCATGCAGATGATTCTAGACCGCATGTGTCTTCTGAGTTCTCCTTATGTTTTTCCATTGATCAGTGATTCTATTGATACACTCTGATCATGCTCTTATTGTTCTTAGGGAGAGTTGGGGTCTCTGTCGAGTTGTGAGGTGTATTGGAACTCTTTGTGAATTGTCTGTATAGTATATCAAGTAAGGGAAGCTAATATATATCATGTCTCACAAACCTGTTAAGAATGTTATTATATGATTATTCTGTAATTGACTGATGTGTTTGATATGTGGATTGGGTTGTGACGTTTGAAAATAATAAATACTCAGGTTTTATCTGTTGTTTGAGAATAACTATATGTGACAGGTGCAATTGGATGCAATTTGTGTGGATATTTTGATAGAATCGATGTGTGATATTTGAATGGTCTCTATAGAGATTTTGGGGTTGTATGGATTGGTTGAATAGGTATAATTTTGCTTAAATCAGCTTCTGCAGAATTGGGCATATTTGCTTACTCGTTGGGCGAATAAGTTGATCTGCATAATTATGTAAAACATTGATCTATAGAATTATGCAGATTTGCAGACGCGTTGGGCGAGTAATACTCGTTGGGTGAATTTCCAAGTTAGGAAATTCTAGACCTGGACCAGTGGTTGGGCGAGTGCTACTAGCTGGGCGAGCATAGGCCAGTGGTTGGGTGAGTGATAGTCGCTGGGCGAATTTCCAAGTAGGAAATTTCATACATGTACCAGTGGCTGGGCGAGTGCTACTAGCTAGGCGAGCATAGGCCAGTGGCTGGGCGAGTAAGTACGGAATTGAAACTTACATTCTTGAGTGATTTAAATGATATTTTTATAGTTATAGAAGCTTTTTAATTATTATGAATGATGAGTATATGATATGAGATTGTTTATATGAGACTGAGTTGAGATTGGTTGATGCTAATCCAAGGAGGATTAGCAATGATTATGGTAGTGTATGCATTGAGGCAGGGATTGTCTTGGCAGTTATTCTGACGCTCTAATAACCATTCAAATTCTCAAGTAGAGAGGAATGGGGTATGTGGTGAGAGGAGCAGGAGATCCTAGCCTAGGGGTTTTTCCTTGACCATAGGTGTTAACGGACTAACCTTGTATGTGGTAGAGTTTTACTCGTATCTATCACTCTGTAGATCATGAGATGCCACTACAAGTGCACAACTGCCTGAATCCAACCTCAATGCATGAATCCAGATTAATTGGGTCTTAGATTATTAAATTGTGTGAAACTAATTGATTATTTTTGCTTGTTGTATGTTATTAATTATAGAATTGATTTAAGTTTTCTTTTTTTAAATCATTAGCTTACCCTTCTTTTGTCTCTTTTCTTTTTTGTGTCTATTATTTCTTGCCATGATCACCTGATTGGTATGAGCAGTTGAAGATCTTGCAGCTAAACTTGTGTTTTCACTTTTGAAAACTGTAGCGCCAATTGTGTATATAAATTGTATAGCAGTTTATCTAGTTTCTGTGGGATGAGTGTAACATACTATTTATATTTTTGGTTCTATGCTTTGAACTATCAGATATGCAATGTTTTGTTTGATGGTTTAGACTATTAAATGGGATATTACAGTATACATACTTATAAAAGAAAATTAATATGATAAAAAACTGAATTATTCTATGCAAACTAAAACTTTAAATTATTTTATTCAAATAAAATATTTTAAAAAATATAAAAAGTTCGAAATTTCTCACTTCAGATTCCAAAATCTTAAAATTCTTCTTCAAAATAAAGCCTTACTTATTTCAGGCAACTATTATTGGAATTAATAGGCCTTTTAGGCTAATGTAAAATTGTTTCTAATTATGATAAGTATAGAAAAGAAAAAATTGCACAACATTCACAAGTATATATTTATTTCACATTAATTTGTTGGAAAATTGAGAAGAGTTTGAAGTGTAGTTAATGCTTCATGATGGGACCAACTAACTCACCACCATTGCTAGGTCAAAAATTGAAGATCTAGTTTCTTCTATTAGATAGATAATCACTAAAAGAAGTAATGTACCATATTTCTCCACTAAAAACCCTAAAAATGGAGGAGTTCAATCAATATTTCCCTTACCAAGATGGCATTTTGATGTTTCAAAAGTAAACCCCCTTATGGTTTACCCTTTATATGTCAACCCTAGTTTTAAAAATTATTTAAGATTCTAAAGGACAATTATGTTGACTTAATAGACTTGCGTAATAATAGATTAGGCTATAATGCACTACTTATTTTTCAGCACAGTGTAATTTTCGGAATTAATATGTATGATATTATCAATCAATCGAGGGTTTGATTTTTATTTTTGCATTTAGAGAAATATCTGTTTAAGGGATATTAGTTTGTTAAGTAAATATAAGTATTTGGGTGTATGAGTTCTTAACTTTAAGTTAAGAGATATTCCAAATTCATTGAAAATATATTTTTGGTCATTTTACTCATAAAAATTATTGTCTACATTGATTTTAAGCAAAAGTGTAACTTAGTCTCTTTTTAATTTCATATCCACAATTTTGGTTCCCTGTTTTCCTTTCTACAATTACAATCTTCAGATTTTATAGCATGCAAATTTGTACGATCCTCATTATGTTTTTTTTTTAATTAATTAGACTATTTCTTAATGCATGAAATTATTACAATAAAGGTTAAATTTAACTAAATTAAAAAAATGAAGCATGTATATAATATTGAATATTACATCAAAATTGTGAATTTAAAAAAATAGAAATTATTACGATCATTAAAAAAAGGTTGCTAATTTGAGAAAGGAGTTAATTGCAATTTAGCTTGAGTTTTTTTTATGGATATCTTACTTGTCAATAAACTTATGAAAGGGTTTCTTTTTAATTGAATTTCTTTATTTTTAAGAAAAGTAATGCATCTTCTGCAACTTTTTTAAAGAAACTTTGAAAAAAAAAAAACTAATTCTGCTGGAAAAAGCTAACCTAATCCTTCATCAAATTGTCTCTTTATTATTTCATGGGCATGTGTGCATGAACTCACCTAATAATCTTAAACCTTATCATCCTTCCCATCAAAATATCAAATTTCTTAAGTTTTTTAATTTTAATTATTTCATAAAATTCGAGTCTCTACTAAAAATTTTCATTTTATTGAGTATATTATAAAAGTATTTTTATTTTTGTTTAAAGACATTGTGATTTTGCTGATAACAAATGACATGATCATTAATTTCGCACTCTCATTGTTAACTCGTCAATTAACATATGTTTTTTTTCCTCCAACTCTCTAATCAATTCGTTTTTGGAAAGAAAATAAATGGGTTGATTGACAAATTATACAAAATTGAAGAGAAAAATAACAAATTGATCAATAAATAAGTTGGAAACGAAAAGATGTAATGCAATAGTCATCTTATTGACAACAAAAATCAAACAGTAGAATACTTATATAAAAATAAAGGTTAAAATACTCCTTTTGTCCATGTTTTTGTTGAAAAATCTTAAATAGGTCCTAAGATTTTTTTTTAGTCTCAATTAGGTCCATATTTTTGAAAATGTGTAACAATTAGGTCCATTCCGTTAGTATAGAGTTAACGGTGTTAAAGATGTGTCACGTGTCAGCTCCACATTTTTTTTAATTTTTTTTAATTTTTTTTAAAAAATTTTAATTTTTTTTTAAATTTTTTTTTAAATTTTTTTAATTTTTTTTTTTGAAAATTATTCATGCCACGTGTCACGACAATATTGTGCCACGTGTCAAGTCAGTAAGGTGACACGTGTCAAATCATTATCTGAATCTCAATTTGGTCCATATATTTGTTATTTTTAT
>Ga0214542_1005304_pt1 | contig 24636 bp, 17 predicted proteins | sample CNSS1metaG_FD_160096 | JGI IMG/M metagenome (GOLD analysis project Ga0214542, IMG submission 160096) | Root nodule microbial communities from cowpea collected in UCLA plant growth center, Los Angeles, California, USA - CNSS1 | ecosystem: Host-associated > Plants > Roots > Nodule | place: USA...
GTATGAATGGACGGAGAAGGGTGATGGGTTGGGGTGTATTGGGCTGCAGACCTAACACAACCGGTTTGAGGGTGGCAGGTGGGATGCCTGGTAAGCCCAAGAGGATCCGGGGGTGTTACATGTAACACCTCTGGCTCACCAGCAGATGCTACCAGTTGCGCTGCAGCACAACTGGTAGCATCTGTTGGTGAGCCAGAGGTGTTAAAGGTCAGGTTGGGGCGGTTTGAGGGTGGCAGGTGGGATGCCTGGTAAGCCCAAGAGGATCCGGGGGTGTTACAGATATAGTGTACTGACCACAATCTATGTTACTGACAGGTGAAGTACTTGACAATGCTTCATATACATTATATTCTTTAAACCTTTGCGGTGCATGAGTAATACCTGTTATGTGAAAGCATGGAGCATAATAAATGAAAATATGAAAATATTTCATAAAATGGTAAGTAAATAACATTGATTAAATAACTAAAAAGAATAACTAATATTTAAAAAATAAGTTAAATTTTATTTAAATCAAATATATAGTTTAAAGGAAATAGCTAAAAAGAATGTGAGGATACTCGGAAGGACATTCTCGGCCAATGACATACAATAGTGATGAGGAAAAATGTGATGTTATCTACATTTAGGGATGTCAATAGGGCGGGTAGGGTAGTGTAGTAGCTCTCCCGTACCCTACCCGATGGATAAATATCTGTCCCATACCCGTACCCATATCCATCGGGTATCCATTATGCGGGTATCCGCCTATTTTTTTCATATCCACGGGTATCCACGGGTACCCGCAGGTATTTGTAAAATTATTTAAAAAACAAATATTTAATCATAAATTCAAATAAAATAAAATAAAATACATCACTGTCATAAAATTTAAATAAATTTCAAATTAATTCAAGTTGATACAAGTCCAAATAATTGTAAAAGTAAATATAAAATGATGTTCAACACAATGAAAATTCTTTTTAGTGCTTTGATCAACAAACTCACTTTCTCTGATTGGTTCTTGAAAAATAAACAAAATAAACAAATAATAAACCTCAATTGGCACATGCCAAGTATTCTTATTTTGATTCCATCATTTGACAACAAGCATACCATAAATGTCATTGTCTATATAAGGTTTGATGTAAATACCAAATTCAAAGAAAGGAAAGAGAAGAATGTCAATGGGTGTAAGTTTAGCGGGTACGGGTATCCACGGGTACGGATACTATGATACTCGTATCCGCCCCGTTAACATGCGGGTATCAAAAATACTCGTACTCGCGGGTAGCGAGTATCCAATTTTAATATCCATTTTCTACCAGTTGCGGGTTTTATCCGCAGATACCCGCAAGTACGGATTTTTTTGACATCCCTACATGCATTAGTTACTGACCGACAACACAGATATTGCATTCTATTATTGTGACTTTTATTTATTATTATTTTTATTATTTTTATTTGGACAATGTTGGTTGTGTTTTCAGGATTATTTTTCCTTGTTTTAGATTGTTCAATAAGTTTTTGTTGGGAAGTCATTCCACATCTTCTATTTGCAGCATTTATTCTCCATCTTTGTCTTTGTTGTTCTGATTTTGATTTGTTAGAAAAAATATTTTCCATTTAGGAATGTTGTTTATTTAAACCAAAAACAATAAATAATAAATCCAAAATTAATATAAATTTAAAAATCTATTACTTGGAAGAAAGTAATGAATGAAAAGAAGGACATTGAAAGTAGTACATAATATGTACAACAAATAAAATTAAAGGAAGATAATGATATAGGAAGAAGTACTTAAATGTGTAAGTAAAAAGACTATAAAATTTGATTTGATGTAACAATGAAGAACAACAAATGCAGATGATGACAGGCTGGTTAGCAAGTTACTGAAGAAAAAAAAAAGATATTTATAATTAAAAAAGTAATTTGTCAATTTTAAAATAATACAACATGTTTAAAAATTGCTAAATTCTAAAAAAACACTAAATACAAAATTGCTAAGTTATAAAAAAAATTGAATTATAATGATAAAATAAAGTGATGTTGTGTAAACTTATAAAATGATTAAAAATTAAAAACATTGTTGTGTAATTAAAAATAAAAAATATTAATCTTGGAAACTTATAAAGTCAATAAAAATTAAAAATAGTTATAATAAAAAATATTTATGAAAAAAATTCATGTAAACTTATAAATTAATAAAAATTTAAAAATATTTTGAATGAAAAGTATTCATCTTATAAATTGTGAAACTTATAATGAAAAATATATTTATCGTAAAGTTATTAAATAATTTAAAGTTAAAAACAGTTCTAGTGAAAAATATTTATGTTGTAAACTTATAAATTAATAAAAAATTAGAAATACTTATCGGGTAAACTTATAAAATGATTAAAAATTAAAAATATTGATGTGTAATTAAAAATTAAAAATATTAATGTTGTAAACTTATAAAGTGATTAAAAATTACAAATAATAATGAAAAATATTTACACTGTAAACATAAAAATTTTAAAAAAATTAAAAAACTTATAATAAAAAATATTTATGTAATAAACTTAAAAAATTATTAAAAAATATAAATATTTATCAAGTAAACTTATAAAATGATTAAAAATGAACCTCAAAAAAATTAAGGGAGCAAAATAAACCAAATATCATAATTAAAAGATCAAAAGATGAATTAAGCCAAAAATTATTAATATTAATATTGTAAAATTATAAAGTGATTAAAAAATAAAACTACTTATAATGAAAATGATTTATTTTGTAAAATTAAAAAATAATGTAAAATTTAAAAAACTTATAGAATATTTATGTTGTAAACTTGTAAAATTATTAAAATTTTGAAATACTTATAAGGTAAACCTATAAAATGATTAAAAATTAAAATCATTGATGTATAATTAAAAATTATAAATATTAATCTTGTAAATCTATAAAGTGATTAAAAGTTAAAAATATTTATAATGAAAAATATTTATCTTGTAAACTTAAAAAAGAATGAAAAATTTTAAAAACATATAATGAAAAATATTTATAACGTAAAGTTATAAAATTTATTTATGACGTAAAATTCATAAGTAAAAATTATTTTAAATAAAAAATATTTATCTCGTAAACTTTTAACCTTATAATGAAAAATATGCTAGTTGTAAAGTTATTAAATAATAAAAAGTTAAAAACAGTTATAACATGCAAAACAGTTAGAAATACTGATAAGGAAAAGTATTTCTGTTGTAAAGTTATAAAATAATTTAAAATAAAAATAAATTTATAATGAGATTTGGTGCACGTGCGGGATTTCTCTTCCAGATTAAACGCTTGAACCGGTGGAAAGGCTTGAAGCCATTAAACAAACACTGTGCGAACAGTATGCAAATTGCACATCAAATCTAGCCTTATACTTTTTTCTGTCGCTCATGGTTTCCTATAAAATTTATTAAATTCATAAAAAAAAATAAACAAACCCTAACAATAAAAAATATCCCTCACCGTTGCACATGTCTCCGCCTTCTTAACGGAATCTATCATAAAACAACCATGAAGATGTCCCCAGAAAATTAATAGTGAGATTATAAGTATTTTTGTTAAAAGATTTAAATTTCATTTCTCATCGTTCCCACTGTAATAGAGGAATTTTTCCGAACTTGTCGACAATATCTTGGTTGATTACTTATTCACCATAATAAATTCGAAAAAGATAGAAAAAAAAATTGAAACATAAGAAACAATAAAAAAACATGAAAAGCGAGTAATCATAAATTGGATAATTGGACATTCAATAGAGATAATCATAAATGAAAAGGAACAATGGAAAATACTCTTTTTGTTTTGTCTAATGAAGATAAATAACATCAACAAAGGAAGTATGAAAGCAAAACCAATAAACACAGCAAGACAACTTCAGGAGAAGAACAGTAATATTATATTAGAAAGGATGAAATAGGAATTAAAAGAAGTGGACACAAAAGAGAGAATCCTCTACGTTTGAAATGAAAAACGTTAAATTAACAGAAAAAAAAATTAAATACACCAAAGCAATTGTTTTCGAGAAAATCTCCACCATTTAGTTTCAGAAATTCAAAATTTCAATTTAATGTTTTAGCCAACCATTTCAGGTAGGCTTAAATTTTTTTATTTTGAGAATATAAAATTTCAACTTTTACAAAAACAAATTGACAATATATTTAGTTATTCATTTGTTAAAAAAAAAAATCAATATTAGTGCCTCGTCCAACTACTAATGCTGATGGGTTGCCAATAATGCCTCGCCAATTATTCATTCAACTATAATAATATTAATAAACAAAGTTTAACGAGGTTTATTATTAATTAACATGAAGCCTATATAATTTTTACTGGTAACTGGATTACATATTATTTTAAAAAGTTAACTACAAAATATACTATATATATATATATATATATAAGTAGATTTAAGCCTTTAAATTATAAATCTAAGATAAGCTATTAACGTAAGTTCACCCAACTCGTTATTGTTGCAATGGACCGGTTCATATAGTTCAGCAACTTCATCGGAACAGTGATCCTTTCTTTATGACTTTCATTTTTTTTATTTTTTTTATGTGATTTAGTATACATCATTAATTAATATATTTAAAAAAAATTAATAATTCAAAGAATAAATGATAAAAAAAAAGAGATTCAAAATATAATTTTACTTCTTTCAATATGAAATTTCTTCCTGCTGCACCCCCATCACGGAAATATAAACTTTTAAGAAAAGTTGATTCGGAATAGGTGTGGGTGGTATTTTCAGAAAGACATTTTCAAAATTGATGAGTGTCTTCTGAAAAATGTTTCTGGAATTGGTCTTATATGTTCCGGAAAGTAAAATCTGTAAATTTACATATTGATGGGATGTTGGAAGAAAATTGATAAGCTGCAGAAAGAAACAACAACCCTTGGAATAATTCGGAGTTTGGCCATTTTTATTCCAGTTGCACTATGATGATGGCTGTTTCTTTGTGCACCTATCCCTTTTTTTTTCTTGTACTTCATAAAACTCACAAATCCAAATTATATTCTCATTAAAATTATAATTAAAAAGTAAAAATAATCTTTAATCCAAAGAAAGGCATTTGAGGATTTGGAAATAACACCAATAATGACTCATGTTTGGTTTATACCACTGGCACCGAAGTTATCTAACTCTTGAAGAAACTATTTTGATAAATTCAAAATAATTCATACTCAATAAAAACAAATTCTCTTATAAAACTAGAGACAATACAAATTCGTTCCAATAATCAACCTTTCAAGTTTATGACGAGGGAAGCTAATTACACTTTATAGATTTCATGATTTGAGTTTAGTTTTAATTGTGAAATTTGTGATTGAAATGCATGTGGATTGGGGTAATTTGCAATGAGTGTTGTGTTGCATTTGATCGGTATCTGATATGTATGATAATACCAAATTACACTAATAATGTTGTTGCATTAAGCTTTTATGTGTTGTTTGATGTTTGTGAGAACTCTATGAAGAAGTGGACTGGCCAGGACTGCAGAATTATGCAGAAAACTATTGTTCTGCATAATTATGCAAACTCGTTGGGCGAGTAAATACTCGCTGGGCAAATTATGCATCAAGGGCAACTCTGATATGGAGGTTGTTGGGCGAGTAGTTCTCGCTGGACAACTTCCTAAAACAGATATGCCTTTGATTCGTACCTCGCTGGACGAGTGTGCTCGCTGGACGACCATTTGGTCGCTGGTCAAAATTGGACGCCCAACGAGAGAATGGATGTGCTGGGCCAGTGTTCCAAAATCCAAACAGAGATCAGTCAACTCATGTTTTTGCTGTGAGTGTTCTATATTTAATTTATAATGATGAATGGGATGTGTTGTGTGTTTGGAAGCATGTAAAGAGACTTGTATTATAGAATTTCATGGAGAAATTCTAAGTAATGGTAAGCTAGTAGATGCAATAACATAAGGATTCTTTATGGTGATATCCTTTCTCTAATAACTACTCACACTCAAATAGAATAGAGTAGGTTATGTCGTGATGAGATGCAGGAGGTCCTAGCCATTGGATTGGATCAAGTCCTAGGTGTGAATTGGCTTACCTTGTGAGTGGTTGGGTGATAACCCTTTGAGGCCAAACTTTGCAGAGTTTGGAAACCACCACAAGTGCACATCACCATGAGTATGATGTTGTTTGCATAGATCCAGATCATTGAGTCTAAAGTCATTGTTTATGATGCAATTGTTTAAAATGTGATACTTGACTTATTATATACATTAGCTTACCCTTCTGCTGGTTTTGTGTTGTGTCTTTGTTGGTTCTTTTGTGATGATCATTTAAATGTGTGAGCAGAGGGAAGTGAAGGTGGCGATACTCCTTTGTTGGACAACAACGAGTCCATCTAGTAGGAGTGGTATGTTATATGAAGGAACATGTTGTTGTATTGTATTGATATACCATATATATAGAGTAAAATATAACAGAATATCAAGTATAAAATATTTAGAATATCTCACTCCTAATCTAAAATAATAACTAATTTTTAAAACTAAAACATATATCTAAAACTGAAATATTTTCTAAAAACTAATTTAAATAAAAAAGATATTAAGTAATATTCTTCAACATTACTCCTTACTTAATATTTGTTTATTTAAATTTTTCAGATTTGATTTTCCATCTTTTGATGCTTGATTTTCTCCTCTTTTGGTGCTTGTAATTTTTGTTTTTCTCTTTCTTCCATGGTATCACATCTTTCTTCAATTTGGCATCATCCTTCATATTTCTTTTTATATCAACATCATCTTCTTTTTCTTTGTCAGGTGTGGATTTCATTGTAGTGACATTGGACCTTTTGTGAATATTAGAATGTGAACATCCATCTACTTTCTTCACTTGGACATCTACTTTCTTCCAGAGATATTTATCTTCTGATTTTGATCATTCTTTCATACTCACTTTGTTGGTAGCACATTCCTCCTTCATGAAATCCAATGCAAATCTTTTGTCTTTCATGTAGACTTTGAATACTTCTATGTTGTTAGCATTGTTTATCACACAAAATTTATTTTCAAATGAGACCATGTAACCTTTCTCTAACATTTAAGCAACACTTAACAAATTTTGGGTAATCTAAATAACATATAAGACATCAAAAATTAATTTGATACCTAAATGAGTTTTAATTGAAAGTGTTCCTATACCAACAAGTTGTTCTCCATTCCCAATTTTTACCTTGGAAATATTTGATTTATTGAGCTCCTTGAAAAGTTCTCTATCATGAGTCATGTGGTTTGTGCAACCACTATCTATAATCCAATTTTTTGTAGATTCGTTGGTTGTGACACATGATGTTGTAAGAAGTAGTTCTTCCTTTGATTTATCCTCCAGAATTTGAACATCTTCTTGCGAATATTGGGATTTGCATACCTTTTCCACATGTCCCAATTGATCGCATTTGTGACATCTGACATTTGGCCTCCACCAACACTAATTGGATTAATGGCCTTTTTTCTTGCAATGGGGATAAGATGGAAAATCATGTGTGTTGTTATATTTGCTCCTTCTATTTTTCTTGAATGTGAGAGCATTCTCTTCAGTATAATTTAAATTACCTTCAACCGTCTCATGATCTTCTCTCATCAATCTTCATTGTTTTTGTATTTGCAAGGCATGTATCACTCTGTAAAGGTAATTGTAGACAAATCTTTTGTGTTTGCTAAGGAAGCAATAGATGCCTCATATCTTTCCGGCACCGTCACTAGAATTTTCTCAACGAGTCTGGAATCTGGAAACTCCTTTCCCAACAATTTTATCTTGTTAGCAATACCCAACAATTTGTTTGAGTATTCTTTAATCGTCTCCGACTCTTTCTTTCTTTGCATCTCGAACTCCCTTATCAAGTTCAAAACTTTCATGCCTCGAATCTTCTCGTTCCCTTCATATTCTGCTTTCAAGTATTCCCAAATTTCTTTGGGAGACTTTAAAGTCATGATCTTGGTCATTATCATTTGTGAAACACCTGCGAACAAGCATGAATTTGCCTTTGCCTTTCTCGTTTTCTTGTCTTTATGTGCTTTTATTTGAGCCACTGTGGGATTTTCAGACAAGGGAACATCATCTTCCTCCACGACTTCCCATAGATCTAGCCCCTCTAGATATGTTTGCATCCTTACCGCCCATAGATCATAGTTTTCACCATCAAATAGTGGAATAACGACGTGTGACATATTTCCTTCCATTATATCGGCAGTAAGATAAATGGTTCTTGATACCACTTGTTGGGATTTTTAGGACTTTTGAAAATATGAGAGATATGAGATATATGAGATATATGAGAGATATATGTGATATGTTATATGGAGGAACATGTTATTGTATTGATATACCCTATATATAGAGTAAAATATAACAGAATATCAAGTATAAAATATTTAGAATATCTCACTCCTAATCTAAAATAATAGAAATATGAGGGATGACTGTATATGTATCTATACACCAGTTTTCTTATATACTTTCTCATTGTCCGCTTTGTAATATCATCGTATAATATTGCCTTTAATAGTTTATGATTATTAATTAGGATGTTACAATGTCGGGATTGGTCTAAGTGTTGTCTGCCCCTTTAGCATGCTTAATTTTTTTTTTCTTGTGTAAGCTTTTATAGCTACATAAAAATTTAAATTTTATTTGTTATTAATATCTTTTATAAGATTAAATATACCAAAACAAATCGTTTAAAATATTAATACAGCTTAATTCTCAAACTTTAAAAATAAATGAATATAATTTTTGTAATTTAGTTGTATTATATATTTTTTTTATATCAAATGATATTTTAGATTGACATTTAAATTATTTATGCGGTTTGATATATTTACGTTAAATATCAGCTTAAAATGTCACTAAAAATAATTAATATAATTGGATTAAAATAATTATATTTATTTATTTTTTAAATTTTGAATAAAAATATATTAAAATTTAGAAGAAGGAAAAATTTCAATTTCACATACTACAAACATATTTAATTTTTTTTATATTATGTTTCTTTTTTTTTTCTCCCGGTAACAATGAATCATAATTCTTTAAGTCTTTCTTTAGTTCGTACTTGTACCCTTATTTTAAAATTATACTTGTACTTGCAGTTATTTTAAAATCAAACTTTTAATTCTTATACTTGTACTAGAAGTTTTAGAATTCTAAATACATAAAATATATTAAAATTAAATGATATATTTTTATTTATATATAATTTATATATGTTTGAAAAAAAGTGTGAGGCGCAAACTCCCTCAAATACATATAACATCTGCCACTGTATTCAACATTGGAAGAGAGAAGAGATACGGAAAAATGATGGATATATAGTAAGACATTATATTAAGAAAAAGAAATATATTATTCATTTCACGTTATATATAAAATATAATTGACTTGATTGCCAAAATCTCTTTGACAGGTGAATTTGTGTTAAATATGTATAAAACTTATAAAGAATAACAACTTACATGTAAAACATTTTTTTTTTTAATTTTAAACAATTCAAATCACATGTAATACATATTTTGTTTTTATATATAAATAACTTATACCATATAACTAAGTCACCCATGTTCTAAATATCATAGAAATAAAAATGATAATTATTTAAATAACTTAACAAATTATATGACTAATTAAGAACGCTTTCAATATCAATTATATAAGTAACATACTAAATTTTAAGTAATTCAAACAACCCTCATTTTAGAAGCTTGAAGAACATCTATAACAAAAAATACATTATTATCTAAACAAGTTCTTCATCTTAAATTTTAATCTTACAATGCTACATAAATTAAAACACTTGATACAAAAACTTCATTCCAACCTTAAAATATTATTGTGACTTTGACCACTTGCCTTAATCTTTAAAGCTTACCTAACCTCGTTTACTAATACTTAACAATAATTTTTTTATTAATGGATGAGAGCATGAATAAGATAAAAGCTTCTCAATAGCATAATCAATACATAAAAAATTAAAGAAACCAATAGAAGAAAAAAAAAAGTTAAGACTTAAGAAGCTAAAGAACATGTTTAAAGGACATAAAATAGAAATCAAACTATCCTTTTTAGATGGTAGAGAAAGAGAAAATTATGAATTGTATTGTATGAAAGTGCAGAGAAACAAAATACTGAATCAAATTGAACCTTCATTGTAATTTATACACCCCCAATAATCGAATCAACGTGTTATACCTATTTACTCCACATAGGAAATTTTAAACATTAGGAAGAATAAATGACCCAATGTTGACCATCAATATTTACCTTCAGATTGTGAACTTTAGCAAACAGATCAACGGCTCTCCGAACCCCTCTATTATCTGCTGCAGTGAAATAATCGTGCCCGAAAATAACCCCCCCGGGTCGGAGGATCCGAAAGCCCCGGTTGATATCAGCCCAAGCAGACAAAAAATCGTGACCCGCATCGATCTCAACTAAATCCGCGTACACGCCCCACTCGCAAAACAACATCAGGGTCGACCCGCTTGAAAACGGAACAGGTAAAACTGACCCGGTTTGGTTAAAAGTGACCACGTTCTGAAGGAACTGGTAAAAGAGCCAAACGTCACCGTTTTCCATGGGTATGTTCATGAACCGCTCTCTGAACCCGGCCCAGCCGCGAAAGTCGTCCACGCAGAGGATCTGAGTTTGCAGACCGAGTTGGCGAGTCAACTCAGCCATGTGAATCGCCGACGCGCCGAGGAACGTGCCAACTTCAACGACGGTCCGCGGCCGCACGCGGCGGATGAGGTTCTCGAACACAGCACCGGTGGAGCCCCAACCCTTCACCCTCTTCGTCCGCCGCAGCTTCTCCGCCGCGTGCGGCGGCGGGAAATTGTCAAACGGCGAGGTGCCGTTGAAGAGGCGGTCCACGAGAGTCCGTCGGATTGTCTCCGGCGGAATTGGATCGGCGCAGCGAGTGGTGATTCGGAACGGGTTCAACTCGGTGGTGTTGATTGCGAAACGAATATCAGGTTCTGGTAATTGTGGTGGTGGTGATGACGGTGCGAGTGGTAATGAAGTGGAAGCAGGGTGGTGGGATAAGTAACCCAAGGAGTAGGTTAGCAGAAGAAGAATAAAATACGCTGCGGGTTTTGCCGTTTTGATGATCTTAGGTTGTAACGAAGGTGAAAGTTTTCTACTGGCATAGTGTTGCTCAGTGTTCATGTTTGTAAAGATTTGTTTTCGGAGAATTTTAGGTTTTATGAGAAACCTTTGGTTGTCTGGTTTTGGGTTATCATAGGAATTCTTTGTTTTCCTTTATATGTGTTTTGGTTTGGACATGAGTGCCAACAACTACTGACCACATAAACAATGGAGGTGAAGAAAAAGAAGAAGAAGAAGAAGGAGATAGATAGTTCATAGAATGTTACGTTTGTGGAATTTCATTTCGTGCGAAATTTAATTTAATTTATTATAATTTACCCTCGTCATTGCTACTACCACGTGGATTTGAGTTCTTTCACCATTCATATTCAATTCATTGTGCAGAATATTCTGTTATGGAGATGTTAATATCCGAAATTAATGAATGGGGCATTACGTTTTAATTATTATGCATCCGCCATGTGTGAATTATCACACTTGTTTTTCTTCTTCAGTATTTTGCTGAGTCAAATTTGCAGTTTAATATCACTGTCAACGTCATTCTTATCCGTTAATTAATGAATAATGCGAGATTTGATTGTGTTTGATACGACAGTTGAAAGAACAATCTAATTACTTTTTACCGTGTACTACAGTAATAACTACCATTCGTAACTTAACATTTATGCCTTTTCAATGTACATTTTATGTTAACAAAATTGTTTTTAGGATATTTTGAAGCTATTTATTGCAAATCAATGGATTACGTGCATACAATGTTTTTGATTAATTGATAGTAGAATTTCATTTTAAGATTTTACCTTTTTATTTATATTCTTAACAATATATATCAAGATTACAACTAATATTTGTATTGCTTAGTATAACAATATATTATTCAGTACAGCTTTTATTTAACCACCTTTTATGTTGGGATATTAAAATTTTGTTTGACTTTTTTTTTTTTTTTATATCTGACATTAGAACTTGGTTATATATATTAGGGTTTAGGTAAAACAATGAACTATATGGTGAATTTAATTTCGAATAAACCAAAATCTAAAAGCAATAAATGTTCAACATTCTATTAGAGAGATATGTTTGAGTAACCTAACTTAATACAAAAACTACTAAGTTTTAGAATAGAGAAGCCAAAAACACATAATTTCAATCTTACTGGACAAGTAATGTTGAACTTAGTTTTCCTTACTTGACAATTGCTTAAAACCTAAGCAACAATTCACAAGATAGAAAGATGAAGTTAAAACTGGTATAGTGTCTCCAAAATACAAAGAAAAATCCAACTAAACAACCAAAAAAAGTCTAATAACAAATTTCTTAACTAACTGAATATGAAACACTATGATTATGATATGCACAAATGGAACTAGAAAAAAAGAAGATAGAATTTCAAATTTAAATAGAAACGTCAAAGATGTTCTCTCTTTCTTATTGGCAAGATTTATTTCAAAAAAATAAAAAAAGGAAGACAAGTAGCTTCATAAACTTAAAAAAAAAAAAGTATATAGATAAAATATGAGGAAAATAAGTATAAAAATAGAGTAAATTTTCTAAATAAATACTTAGCAAAAGTAGATCAAACTTTATTTGCATAATTCTTTTGACTCCCAAACATACTCAGCAAAAATAGCAGAGTTAATTTTATTATAAAATAAATTAAAATAAACAATTTAATTTATGAATATATTTTTAATAATATTACTCAAGATTTAAATAATTTCTTTCACCCATTGAAAATGGTAAGTATTAAAATTCCAAAATTGTTTGAAATTAAAAAATTTCACTAAAATTTAGTTTAAACCAAACACACCCCACTTATATGAGTAGTTTGTCTCCTGAAGAAAAATCATAATAAATATCAAGAGTATATAAAAATAATTATCAATTAATATATTTAAAAAATAGATCTATAATTTATGTAGTTAATGCATAAAAGTCAGGGTTACTTGCATACATTTCTTACACAAACAAGGAGAGCTGATTTTTTTTTTTTTTTAATTTTAACCCCTTAAGCAAAAAATATTATCCTCTCTGGGCAATGAGTAGTTATTATTAAACTCCATTTTTTTTTTCGGAACGAACTCCGAAGTTAATTTATACAATAATTTTTCCGAAGTATATACTTTTTGTTTCCTTACGCAACTCATTATCGATAGAATAAATTGATGACATTGATGAAGGAAGCAAAATCGTAAAATACAAATAGTATCCCTTTTAGTACCTAACGAAAGGGAAACAAATTAATATTATATAATAAGTATAAACAAGTCAAATAGCAACAAAAATAGAATACACACTAAGGATTTGGAATTTTATACCAACTTTCTTTTTCATGAATATATCAACTTATCTTCTAATTGATAAATTATCATGCTTCACTAAAAATAATTAATCAATTTTTATAGCATATATATATAAATATATTACAATTTGATTTTGTAAAATTAGATTAATTTTGAAGTATAATTCTTTTGAATTAGAAAATATCCAACTAAAGTTTCTTGTTTATTGAATTTAATATTTTACTTATCATGGAATCGTTGTAGTACCACTTGTTAATGTTTATTCCCATATTTGAAATTTTTATGCTTATATATGAAAGAGTGTATTTAAAGTTTCACATAGACTAAAACTCATGCTAATTAAATGTATATAATTAAATGTATATAAGTAGATACAAAATTTATCTTACAAATTAACTTTGTAAGATTAAATTAAGTTTAAATTTAACTTAACAAAATAATATAAATTTTACTTTATAAATTAGTTTTTTTAAATAAGTTAAATTTAATTATTTTAAGATATTATAAAAACTTATTTTAATAAAATTTATTAGATCTATTGGGTCACTTATTACCAAATCATTATTTAACCATTCACAAAAATTTAGTTTTATACTTTTGAAATTTTGAAATCAACTTGGCACCTACTAATACGGTGCACTTGATAAGAAAGAAGTGCCATGAACATCTGAATTGAAGAAGAAAAAAAGAAAACACCTAATACCACCATGTTTTCACATCTATGACTATCCTGTTGGAAATAGTCCAAGTGTGAGTAAAAAAAGTCCCACATTGAATAGAATAAACAAAGTTAAACACTATATAAGAATAAAGACCTATAACAATATGCCTTAAGGTTTTGGTGTCAAAGTGGTGTCTAAGGTCTTATATGCGTAAGATTAATATCATATAACCATATAGAACCACAATATCTCAATGACTATAACCATAACATATGAAACATAACCCAACATATCCCAAAATGACAGAAGTTACTTACTGTGTGGTCAAAGTTTATGAACTTAATAACTTGCCATCATCTTAGCCTCTAAATATATTAATATTATTTTTAAGTCGTGTAGTTTTTCTTCTAAAAATTCATGCATTATTTTAATTTATATTATCGTAACTTATAAATGGTCCTTTTATATTTTTTTTGGAAATTATCTTGTATAGTTTATTTAATTTGAAAAAATTTATATACAAATCAATATTAACTTATGAAAAATTATATTTCGTTTATCATTTTAGAACGGTTTTTTTTTTTAGAACATGCCCTTACTAAGCTATTTTCAGGATTCAACTTTGAGTGGTCACAAAATTACGTCATTCAAAATCAAAATATTCAATTTCACAATTTATTTTAAATCTAAGTCAACATCTCGCACCACCGAGAACACGGATTGTGAATATTACTCCGTACCTTTCGTTAGAATAAGAACATGGTTTGTAATAAATGGTTGTAAATTAAAATAATATTTTAGTATAAATTTATAGTCGGTTAAATTTAAAGATAATTGTTAATTAAGTAATTTTTTACACTTTATAAGTAATATTCTTTTCGTTTAAGCAGCTTATAAAAAATATTGTTATATGACAAATTTGAAAAAATTGTGATAGGTTGTGCTATGTATGTTATGATATGTCATGGACCACTCCATTAATTTCCCATTTCTCCTGCCTCTACTTTGAGTACATTCTACATTCTCTATTATTTTATTCAACCAAACATGTCACATTATGCCTATTCAATTCCCATTTTCACATTTCAAAACTTTTATCTCGTCATTTGTTTAGATAGAAAGACTGAAAAATATTATAAAGATGAGAATATTAAATTTTTGACCAACAAAAACTGTTTTCTTCCAAATTAAAACGAATTAAGAAAATAATCTCATCTCCATTTATTAAAAATCATGTTTTCAATTAGTAACTTTTTTATTTATACATTTTTCATTCCATTTCTTAGGTATTCTTTATCATTACTTTTATTCCTTTTTTTTTTCCTCTAAATCGAGACAAGTGAATAATGTCTTATTTTACTTACTACATCAACAGTTATCATTTGATGATTAGCTTGTAAAAGGTTTTTACATAGACATCGTGATATTCCAAAATTAACTACCAAAGATTCATCTATATTTACATAACATAATTTTCACTAAACAAACATTTGGAAACCAATCCTAGAAACATCAAATCAACCATGTCTCCCAAACATACATGCGTGGAAGTTTTAGATCACAAACTGTCAAACTCATTTGATTGTGTTCCAACGCAAACCCAGATTTGAAAACTAAATTGATTGTAAAAAATGATATCTTTGAAGATTAAAGTGTGCACCTACAATGTTTCAGGGATCAAATCTCTACCCAGATTGCCATTTTAGAGAAAGTAAATGTATCATTACTCCAATAAAATTCATCTCAGTTAGAAGTCCACTACCAACAAAGTCCTTGCAGAAGACCAGCTTTCACTGGCAAGACTATCTGATAATTAACCACAAGAACACCCAAAACCAGTCAAGTACACTCTCAAAATAACCATAATAAAGACACATCCTTTAGGTGCAGACCATGAATTCAACCATTTCCTGCTTCAACTGATGCCTACAATAAGTATAATTAAACCAAGAGCATACATTTTGTTTAAAGATACGAATACTGCAAGCTGCAAAGCAATTGTTAAAAAAAGCAAGCAATTTAGGTAATCATAAAATACCACATGCTTACACCTCTTCCAATAACTAGTACAATATGTGGTGGCAGCAGCAGTTCCAGTTGATGCAAACTTGCTGCGTGCCAAAATTCTAGGAACACAACTACCTAATCTAGTAAACAAGAGAGGTCCTTTGGTTGACCCATCAAAGGTCATGGTCATCAGATCACACTAGACCTACCTTTAAGAAAAACCTACTATCAACAGTCATATGTATCTCATGAAAACCACATAAAAGCATGTCACTTGGCCCCTTCTGACCCCTTCAGATAAGAAGATTCACCATCTCCGCTGTTGTGTGCAGCAGCAGAGCCACCTTGCCCGTCTCCACCGGCTGTCCCGGCCTCAGAAGCATCTTGCTTGTTTCCACCACGTGCATCGTTTGGACCGGCAGCCGACGGTGGACCACCGCTGTTGCCGCTCCCCAGAACAGCCTCACTGTGCATTGGATGCATGCCATTGTTTATCCCTCCCGGTCTCAGTCCCATTTGACCTTGGATAGCCTGCTGGTGTAGCTGCTGCTGCTGATCCTGAATTTGATGTGGGTTACCAAATTGTAATGGCATTTTCTGAGGGAACATGCCTTGCTGCTGAGCCATTGCTGCTGCTGCTGCCGCCGCCTGAGGATGTTGCATATAGAATCCTGGTTGCATGGCAGGGTGTGGAGCCATCTGCAAGGCAATAAAATCAAGGTTATGGGAAATTGACAGGACTTCAACGGAACCAGCTATGCTCTTTTTTTACCTGTGGAGGCATTGCTGGGGTTTGAGGCTGGGCATCAGCAATTGCAGCTAAATACATCAAATTCTTTTGAAGCTGGGCTTGGTACCTAAGGCAGCAAACCATCACCAACCATGTATAAAACTTGTGCAAAATACGCACTAACATCTTTGAAGGTAATTTCTAGGAAATAGATCAGGATCTAGAATCCCTCATTATTCAGAAAACAGACTACAATAAATTATATATCCTTGGATGCAAATAAAGTTAGTAATGACTGAGGGTGAAAGAACAATTATCAATAGCCCCACCCATTGTGCACAGATAAATGTTAGGATTAGGCAAACCAACCATCAGTACTAACAAAATTGTAGTCAAAAAGAATTTTGAGGCCACTTACTGGGCACATTCTGCAAGTTTTCCAAGATTTTGATTGTCCAATATGGCCAGAATCAGCTTCTTGTTCTCATCAAGGTACTGCATCATGTGCAATGACAGAGTTTCAAATTAAATAATTAAATAATGAAGACATTTGCAGCTTAGCTTACTTTGTTTTAACTTATTATATCATTTGAAGTGTGAAGTGAAAATTAGAAGAGGCAAAAAAGATAGATGAATTGAAAATCTATCCTGGAAATGGCCTAATACACACGGAATAAAATTAACAATATCATTTATGAGAAAATATTTCTTCATGGGTCCAGGATACTATAGTAAAGTCTCACATGCATCAAAACCATTAGTTTGGTGATGAGACCCTCAAACTTCTAAATCTTACAAGAATCCATTATAATGTAGGACTCCTGTGATCCCAGATTCTGTTGCTTATTCATCTGATTGTGATGACATCTTATTTGGGTACTACAATTAAAACCCCATTCAGCCAAGGTAAAAAAACTATGTACGTTGCTAATAGTCCAACCAAAGACCTCCTTATTTTCAAGTAGTTTTCTTAAGACCCCAAACCTACTGTGATAAATGAACAGGTATGTTCAAACTCATAATTATATGATGTTACCAAACTATAATTTAATTGATAAATGATTCATGGGTTATGACTCCTACAAATTTTTGTTACTTTTTATCTGCCGAATCACTCCACTGCAAGAAAATGACAAGAGATGCCTAATTAATTTTTTTTAATGCTAAACTGAGGTTATCTTCATTGATCATCAATCAACAAGTCTCATAGGTGTTCAACTTAAAATACTTTGAAAAAACATATGAGCCTAGTTTGTTTTGAGATTTTGTTTTCCTTCTTCACTTTGTGATTTCACTAATAATTAAAACAATTACACCTTGTTTTCACTTTGTTTCCTATTTTCAAGGACTTATGGGGTTTCCATAGGGGTGGACAAAATTAACTGACATGCAGTACACTGTTAAAAACTGCATTGAACCAAAAAATATTTTCTGCAGAAATATTTAAAAACATGAAACAAAATCAAAACAGAAAGGCATTGTACACTAATAGAAAAGAAGAAACAAACACAGAATATTTTGTCAAACCAACCAGACCTAAAGATATCCCAAAAAGCTAAGATAAAGTTTCAGAAGACTGCAATAAAACTTCTAGTAAAATAATTAAAATGGAGTAACCGACCTTACAATTTTAGATCTATGTAGTAACCGACCCAATCTATGAACTTCAATTTCCTAACCCTTTAAAAAATATTAAAACAAAGATCCTGTGCCACAAATTACAACTTCATTGTTTTGTAATTACTCATTAATAACAGAGCTTTTCCAAAGAGGGGAAAAATGAGCCTATCTACAGTAGTAATCAAGGAGGAAAAATAAGCATCACCGGTGAAAGAAAAATAGTTCCACCAGCATATCCTTTGTTAACTGGAAACTAGTCATGTTTCTGTGTAGAATAACAAAGTATAAACCTTTCAAGGGTTTTGTAATTTGAATGTATTTGGAAGATGTCGGTCATAAATTAGAGAAATAGAACGGTTCCAATTAATAACAGATTCCCAATCAGCCCATTTGAATATTTAAATATGGTCACTGTTAATTAACAACCCTACAAACTATGATTTAGCCAGCACACTTCAAGACAACATTGTCAATGAGTGGTGTAGTTCTTTAAGATATGCTTTTGGGGCCAGTGAAAAATGTTCAACACGCTCAACTAGGCATCAAAGAAAACCTAAATCAGAACCAAGATAAACAAATGTTGTTGCCATACTAGATACTAATTTGATTACTGATGATTCCAGATATTATATAGGTAAATTAGCATCTCAAAGAAGACATGGATTTGCAGTTTTTGATGCAAGGAATTATCCAAGATATATGTCCCTCATTTGTCTTCATTATTCATTAGTTGTGAGCTTTTTGTTTGAAACAACATACATGTCATCCCTATCATGAGGGACAGTAGAAGGTAACAATAAATAATGAATTAATGATGATAATAAAGATAAAACAACATGATTAAATTCATTGCAGATTAGCACAAATCCAATTCATTCTCACTTTGTATTGAACAAGTGTCACCTCCCAACTTCCACAACAAAATAATATGAACAAGTTGAGAAATCATAAACTCTTTTGAACACGCTTTTTACCATTACCTAACATTATTAGACATCACAAAAATTATGTGAACCCTACTCCCTGTCTGAGCAGTTACAGTTACACATGATTTCATGCTTTACAGTAAATTCCAAGTAATAATAAAGAATGTGTTGCTACCAATCCTCTAATAATCATAATGGTAATAATAATAACAATGAACCCATAACAAACTACGGAAACCAACCAAGTTCAATAACCCATGAGGTAAGCAATGGTATTAAAACAGAAAAAAGACATGCCTTTTGAATCTGCTCGGTGGTTATGTTAGTTGGTGGGAAAGAAGGCATCATAGGAATCATTGGCGGTGTCTGCTGCATCTTCTTAGACTCCTCAATCTCACAGAATCTATCAAAAAATAAAAATAAAAAAGGCAAAAACCCTAATTCCCCCAAAATCACCACAGTCAACAGTTACCAAACCCCAAATGAAAAATGTTACACAAACCCTGAAATAAAAGAGGAAAAGACGAAAACTTTGACAGATAGAGTGAGAAAGAGGACCTGGGTATGGTCGGAAAAGAGGTTAGAGCCCGAGAGGTGAGTGTTGGACACGCGGTCCAGAACTGGGGTTTGTCTGTGTGAAGATCCTGTCCGATCTTTTGGGGTACTGTGCAGCCGATGTTTCTGGAATTTGAGGACAAAACAACAAAGCTTAAAAACAAGGAATAGATTAAAGTTAGTTTAGAAGCTGTGCGCAATAAAAAAGAAAAAGAAAATAAAGGAGAGAAATTACCGAAGGAAACAGAACTAAATAGTTAGATTTGGGGTTGTGTGTGTTTCGGCTTGGTAGTTAGAAATTGCAAACAAAGAGAAGAATGAAGGGTTGGGTATTTATAGGTGGTCGCATTCTCCTGTTTGAGTTTGACTGTTGCTGCTGCGTTTAGAACCGGGTATTGTAGTACTGTTGCACCTCATCGCATGAATGGAATGGGATAACCACAACATGTTATTTATTGTTTTTGTTTTTTTTGGAGAAGCGGGTCCTAGGTTAATTCAAGTACTATTACCCTATCTCCTTCAAAGCCCAATTTTAATTTTGCAGGGATTTAGTGTTCAGGGACACTACACTGATTGCGGTCTATTACACCATTTTGTATTTTCATCTACTAGTTATTATACATTATATTTTATTTATTATTATAACTAATGTATTCTCTTTATTAATTAAAGTAAAGTATGCATTAAAATTTTAAAAATAACAAATAACAAGTAATATTTTTTTGTTAAAAATTGTATTTCTTGTGAACATATATTTCAATTAATTAAAATTGTATTTTAAATTTTTCTACTAATTTTTTAACAAGGAACACTTTAAGAAAAAAATAAGAAAGTGATTGGTATAGTTAAATAATATTAATTATTGTTATTAATTAGCTTATAATTTAGTTAATTTTACTACAGGTTAGAAAAATATAACAGTTAATTGCTGAAGTTAGGGTTTTCATTTGTAAACTATGTTGTGCTTGTAGGAAGCATGTAACCTAATATGTATTCTATTGGGATTTCAAAACACTTCTTTTACAAAAATTATTTTTAAAACTTTAAAAGATTTTGAAAAATGTACTAATTCTTTTAAAGACTGTTTTGAAAACTTTATAATTTAATGTTAAATGGTTTTAGAAAATGAAATTATATTTCATAGGAATTTATAAATGTATAAAAATTAATAAAATTATATGACTCTCCCTTTCGTTCAGCAATTAATTATTATGTAGTAATGTTATATTATTTTTTATAACACAGTAACAGAAATAAATAAGGGAATCTGGCATGACAAGAGAAAAGAAATACTATTCTTATTCAATGACTGTAAAAGTTTCATTTTATTTTTATTCGAGAATAAAGACCAGTTTTTTGAACCGTTCAAGAAATAAATGTAAAAATTTATTCAATGAATTTATTGTCAAAGTAAAATAGAAATAATTGACAAATATTTTTTATTACTTTTTTCTTTGTATTATTTTACATAAAAGTTATAATGGTTGCATTATAAACTCGATAACTATGAATAAATATACACCATTTTTGTTGAAAATTGATGATTAAAGAAAAATATGTAAAAAAGTTTATAAGTTATAAAAATATAAGGTATAAGAATGAAATTCGAAAAATAACTTATTTTTATTATTAATTAATCATACATAATATATAATAATAATATTATAGTGTACAAATTTATAACCTCCATTTAGTTTGGGTTGGGATAATATATTTTGAAGTGGTTATTCATTTGAGATTATGAATGTTAGAAATTTAAACAGAAGTTGAAAATGTTCATGTTAATATATGTTAAAAACCTTTTCTTAAATATAAATATAAATGAGAAAATTAAATACTATATAAAAAAAATAAAAATATTCAACTTAAAAATTTTATTTTGAAAGTGATAATATATATATATATATATATATATATATATATATATATATATAAATTCCAGATTGATTGATTTTAATTTTATGCAAGTTTTTTTTAGAGGATTTTTGTTTTTGTTTTTTTAGTATGTCATGAAACAGAACCTAAAAATATGAATAAATATAACAATCAAATTTTAAATATTTCAACACTAAGACTTAACGTATCAATTCAATTATATCAATAAGGACTCTTCGTTGTAACATATAAAAACTTAATTATATTATTGACGTCTAGAGTGCTTGTAACAATATTAAGTCACCATATAACATTTTCTTCTTCTAGATATATGTAAAATGCATACTATTTATTTACTTAAAAATAAACATTAAGAATAAAAATAATGAATAAATAATGAAGTATGTGTGATTCTAAAATGAGAATATTTGCAGGTATTAAAAATAATAATTCAAAATCAAAAAACATTTTAAAATATCAAAAATCAAAAGTCATAAAAAGTTATTAAGAAAAAGCCGTCCTTAGCTATGCCTATTTTTCGTGTATGAAAGTTGCTGACACTTATCATATTTGAAAAGAAAGCTTCGCTCACCCATTTTTTTTTTTTCTATTTCACCTACTCCATTAAATACTATTTCTTAAATTCAACCATTTTATGAATACTGATAGGAAAAAACAAGAAACTTGTGTCATTATATTTTTTAAAAAATAAAAAGTATAATAATTACATAAAAAAGGAAGTATAATGTATTATGCTAAAGAAGTGAATCATATAAAGATGATTTTTTTTTCTAATTTTACTTTTGAATTAACTATTATTTTAAATTGACATAATGATATTTTATTTTTATTCTTTAAATGACTGTTAAAACAAATTTAAATATTTTATAAATTAAAATTTTTATTTTACCATTTTTATTTTTATTAACTATTTTTTAAAATTTAAATATTCATTTACAATAAAAAATTATACAAATAATTTATTTTTAATAAAATAATTTTATAGTTATGTAAAATTTTGTTAGAATAAATTAAAGTAGACATTTGCCACATATATTTCAACTAATTATTGATAACATATTGTTGGGTATTGGGCTCCCTTCCTATGTGGAGAACTTGAGAAGCTCATGTCTCATTTAATTTAGTGGAAATGGGACTATAAAATAAAGAGAGAGGCAGAACAATAGAGTCAGAACACACTGAAAGCCCTAACACATAGAGGGAGAGTTAGAAGGAAAATTTTGTTCACGTTTTTCACAGCTGTCATAGTAGAATTGGCGCTGCGGATTCGTTCACCGTTGGATCGGGCTCAAATTTTTACAGCAGGTTCGGAACTCATTGCTCTTCATTCTAACCGGTCGGATTGTTGATACGAGGTCTGAGTTGGGAGATATTAATTTCGCACTGCAGCAGTGATTTTTAGATGTTTTCCTCTCTTGTTCTTCTCTATTTTGAAAGCTTTGTTGCTTTGTTATTTGTTTGGGTGTTGGCACTAATTTGTGTTATTGATTGAGACTTTTTTGTACTCTTGTTGATCATAGTGAAGCTATTTCTTTGGTCTGGACGACTCGTGGTTTTTATCCTTGATTTGAGGGGTTTTCCACGTTAAAAATCTTGGTGCCTTTATTTGTGCTTTTGGTGATTTATTATTGCCGCTCTTTGATTATTTCTCCTCATAGATTCTTGCAAGTTAAGGGAAATTATATCCGCTGCATTCTCTGGTATATTGTTTGTTATTGTTTTCCCCATCAGAGTGGCATCAGAGCTCTTGGTTGGGCTATATTTACTTGCTTGAATGATGGAGGCAAATGCAAAGATGGTTGCTTTGAATGGTACAAATTATCATTTGTGGAAGGGCAAGATGAAAGATTTATTATTTGTCAAGAAATTGCATCTTCCGGTCTTTACTACACAGAAGCCAAATTCTATGTCTGAAGAAGAATGGGACTTTGAGCACCAACAGGTATGTGGTTTTATTCGGCAATATGTTGAAGATAATGTTTATAATCATATTGCTAATGAGACACATGCCAGAGCTTTGTGGGAGAAGATTGAGTCTTTGTATGCTTCTAAGTCGGGCAATAATAAATTGTATTTGTTAAATTGCTTGATGAATTTGAGGTACATGGAGAATTCTTCTATTTCTGATCACTTAAATGAGTTTCAAGGGCTCCTAGATCAATTGTCAGGAATGGGCATAAAGTTTGATGACGAAGTTATGGGATTATGGTTGCTTAATACTCTACCAGAGTCTTGGGAGGTATTTCGGGTTTCAATTACGAACTCTGCCTCGAATGGTGTTGTTTCTTTTCAGATGGCAAAGAGCGGTGCTCTTAATGAAGAGATGAGAAGGAAGGCACATGGTTCTTCATCTCAGTCTGAGATGCTTGTTACAGAAGCTAGGGGGAGAAGTCAGAAAAAGGAACATAAAGGTGGTAGAGAGAAGAGTAGGAGCAAGTCCAAGTCAAGATACAAGAATTTAGAGTGCCATTTTTGTCATAAAACTGGGCACATTCAGAAATACTGTTTTAAGTGGAAAAAGGAGAACAAAGACAAGAAGGACAAACAAAGAGAGAGAATGACCATGATGATGATGATTGTGTCACTACTGCTACAGATGGTGATCTTGTTCTTCTTCGTTACTTTGAGTCCGTAAATCTTGTATCTGATGAGAGCATGTGGATTATTGACAGTGGTGCTACACTGCATGTTACACCTAGGAAGGAGTTCTTCACATCTTACACTTCTGGTGATTTTGGAGTGTTGAAGATGGGTAATGATGGTGAGTCTAAAGTGATTGGTGTTGGTGATGTTTGCC
>Ga0214542_1005305_pt1 | contig 24636 bp, 21 predicted proteins | sample CNSS1metaG_FD_160096 | JGI IMG/M metagenome (GOLD analysis project Ga0214542, IMG submission 160096) | Root nodule microbial communities from cowpea collected in UCLA plant growth center, Los Angeles, California, USA - CNSS1 | ecosystem: Host-associated > Plants > Roots > Nodule | place: USA...
AAAAAAAAAAAAAAAATATATATATATATATATATATATATATATATATATATATATATATATATAGGGTTACTTAATTAATTGTGAATATTTTAATAACTTAAAGGAGGATGAAGATATGGCGGGGACGAGTATTATAGCGGGGATATATTCATCCCCATCCCCATACCCATACCCAATCGAAAAAATCGGGGATTCCCCATATCCATACCCATACCCAGTCAATACGGGAATTCTCCGTCAAAATGAAGACGAGTTTATTTGCCATCTCGACTGCTGAGGGTGGTCCAGGATCTCCGCTAATTAGTTTAATTCATGCCCTAGGAGCCTCTGCATGGAAATAAGGTATTATTTTGAAAAGGTTGAAAAAGAGTGAAAATAAATTATTATTCACAAAAAGTTGGAAAAAATTACACACGAAATTAAGCATGTTAGTTGTTTTGACTTGGATTGATTTTTGTATGGTCGTTAAGAGTATAATAGATAAGGACTAAATATATTTTTCGTTTAACTTGTATACTTTTTTTTCATATATTCTATAAAATTGATGTAAAATATATTTTTTGATAAATATTATGTTAAATTTATATCATAATCTAATCTAACGTTAAATTTTTGTTTGTCACACGATAAATATTTTAAATAGGAAAATTATTTTTTGACTACTAAATTTTGACAACTTTCTTTTACAATCTTATGTGTCATCTTCTAAGTGATTTTCCATTTTTTATTTTTCTCATTCTCAATATTTAAAAATCATTTAAAAAATATATATCAAGTTATAAGAGAAAATTATTAAAATTTAGTAGTAAAAATCCTTTTAAATATTATTTAACTATGGGAATGTGCTTTGGATAGCGTAGTATGAAACTTACCAATTCATTCATACGGGACTGCATAAATGAAATTAAACACAGCCTATCATTTTCATGTCTACTTGTACTTTCTGCCCCTCCACAATTTATACGCGCACCTCCAAATTTTCAAAATCATATTTTACTTACTGTAAAAGTAACTTTTTGAATTATATATTTTGAAAACTTTTCAAAGCTTTAGGAGTAAAATTTGGAAAACAAAAATTTTGAAATAAAATTTTAGAAACGTATAAAATAATTTCTAGAACAAGTTTTATAGAATAAGATTTCCAAAATAAAATTTTCAATGCAGCGTTTTTCTTTCTCTTCTTCTCCATCTCAATCACAAAAAATCGTGAAAGGTGCAAGCACAGTGATGGATGGCAGCAGCTTCTTGATCTGAAACAGTGACGGTAATAGAAAAAGCAATGAGAGCAGTGGAAACGAATGATTAAGATTCTTCAAATATTTTAAAGGTTAAACCTTTCATGTTTTCTTTGTAAAGTTGTTTTCTGGTCAATACAATAACCCTTTTATACAAAGTCAAAAGTGTACTTCTTTTCATGTTTTGATATATAGTAACTTAAAACGTGCGTTTAATGCATAACAAAACGAACCTAACCATCAACAACAATTGAATACTTTATTCGAATTACTGTATTTTCATTCAACTATAGAATAAGGTTATTAGTACCTTGGGATATGTATTCCTGATATCAACGAGGAATTTGGATTCTCTATTACTGTTTCTGAATTGTTTTTTTATTGTGTTTTTATAATATATTTATTATTATTAATTTTGACGTTTTAAAATATATTAAAAAAATATTTAAAATATCAATATAATATATTTTTAATACTCAATAAAAAAAAATACGGTAAAAAAATCAATAAAAAATCTAAACTCAATTAATCCCACCATTGCAATTAAAGCACCCTTTATCATGCACTCGCCGAATAGTCCCACTCCAGCCTGCTTGAAATTATCACTCTTTTCTTGTCACGATGATATAAGAATCATTTGAACGATGACTTAAAAATAAATCAAAATAGTTGGTCAAAATATTATTATACTTTTTGAACATCCGAAAAAATTGAAGCACTTGCAATCCAAGACAAGTGCAATGCAAGACACTATTAATGACGAGCACGTGAACTTTAACCTTTGATGTATCATATGATTTTGATATGCATGTGACTGAGTTTTGATATGATCATCTACAAATATGCGTGTGACGAGCTTTGATAACAGTGTTACACTACACAAACCCTCTCAAAAAAACTGATTCACCAGGAAGATGGATTTACAAGGAGGAAGCAAGAAGCCACATGCTCTTCTGATCCCATTTCCATCACAAGGTCACATAAATCCATTTCTGAAACTAGCGAAGCTCCTCCACAGAAGAGGCTTCCACATAACCTTCGTCAACACTGAATTCAATCACCGACGCCTCCTCAAGTCTAGAGGCCCTGAAGCCCTCAATGGCCTCTCAGATTTTCACTTTGAGGCCATTCCCGATGGTCTCCCTCCCACCGACATGGATGCAACTCAAAGCATCCCAGCTTTGTGTGACTCTACCAGAAACAACTCTTTGCTCCCCTTTTGCAACCTTATCTCAAAACTTAACCACTCTCACGATACTCCTCCAGTAACTTTTATTGTATCAGATGGTGTCATGTCCTTCACACTCAAAGCTTCTCAGCAATTTGGGTTGCCCAACATATTCTTTTGGACTCACAGTGCTTCTGGTGTCATGAGCTACACACAATGCAACAATCTCATGGAAAGAGGCCTCACACCACTTAAAGGTGGTGACCAATGACCATGCAATTTTTTTCTTCACTCTAATTTTGATTCATATTAAATATCTGTGTTGTTTTTCATTATGGTCTTGTTTTTCAGATGCAAGCTATTTGACTAATGGGCATCTAGACACTGTCATAGACTGGATCCCTGGCATGAAGGATATCACTCTGAGGGACCTTCCTGACATCTATCGCACCACAGATCCAAATGATATACTTTTGGACTTTGTGGCAGAACAAACCGAAGCAACTTCAAGAGCTTCCGCGGTTATTCTTCAAACTTTTGATGCCTTGGAGCATGATGTGCTGGAAGCACTCTCCACAATGTTTCCTAAACTATACACCATAGGCCCTCTGGACTTGCTCCTTGATCAAACTTCAGAGACCAAATCTGATTCAATTAAATGTAATTTGTGGAAGGAAGATTCCGAGTGTCTCAAATGGTTGGATTCACAGCAACCCAATTCCGTTCTGTATGTGAATTTTGGCAGTGTGATAGTGATGACGCGCCAACAACTTGTTGAGTTGGCCTGGGGGCTATCAAATAGCAAGAGAAAGTTTTTGTGGGTGATTAGGTCTGATTTAGTTGAGGGTGAGGCCCCAATCTTGCCACCTGAAATTGTAGAAGAAACCAAAGATAGAGCTCTGCTGGTGGGTTGGTGTCCACAGGAACAAGTTTTGAAGCATCCAGCAGTTGCAGGGTTTCTTACTCACTGTGGTTGGAGTTCCACGCTTGAAAGCATCACAAATGGGGTACCTTTGATATGTTGTCCTTTTTTCAATGATCAATTTCTTATTTGCAGGTACATTTGTCGTGAATGGAATTTTGGTATAGATATTGATAGTGAAAATGTTACGAGGGATGAAGTGGAAAAGGCTGTAAACGAGTTATTGGAAGGTGAGAAGGGTAAGGAGTTGAAGAAAAATGCAATTGAGTGGAAGAAAAAGGCACAAGAAGCTACCAGCACCGGTGGTTCATCCTTTTTGAATTTGGAAAAACTGGTTAATGAACTCTTGCTTTTCAAGAGTTAGGCTGCAAGAAACTAAGTTGACATATACTTAGTCCACCAGTTACTGAGTGTTATTTTTATCAGATATTGTTGTAATGATTTCTTTCTCGAGATAATTTGAATGAGTAGTTGTGGGATTCAATATTCTGTCTTTCTCATGAACGCTGTTCACTGTTTGAATGCTCTGCTTTTGCGATTGGCAGATTCTTCTTGTTTGGACTATTTCCAAAAATTGACAATGGTCCCATTTTCTTGCAACACGAATCACGTGAAAGAAGCAGCTTAGGCCCTATTCATTATCTTTTCTTTGCATTTTTGAAAAGAATAAAAACATACGAGGTCCACATATTTTTTATCTTTTCTTTTCTGCTACCAATGATCCAGTGTTCTTTACTTTTGTCATCTTTACTCTCACCCCTCAACTAAACCAACCCTGAATAAGTTAATCACTGGACTAAAACCCACCTTTGATTATATGCAAAATCATTATATATACATTAGTATAAAATATTTAACATAAAAAGTAACATTTTGTCTTCATAAAGAACAAATCATTTGGATCTGAAAATCAAATGGGCGATATTTTAAGTAAGACCATGCATTTTTTGTGGGAAGAATGAGTCTGTAAATTTTTGTATTGTGGGGAATAAGACCATGCGCGATATCAAGGGAAATAAAATAAAAGCTGCGTGCTTCTCATGCCACTACTGTCTATTCATTTCTTTGGTAAGGACGAGGGCTCCTCTTAGTTTCACTTCTGATTATATAAAAAACAACGCGTATACCATCTCTTCCTTGTACAGAAAAAACAGGTAGAGATGGATCACACAGTTTCAGATTCTGATAAGCCTCTTCATGTTGTGATGTTCCCATGGCTAGCCATGGGTCACGTATACCCCTGCTTCGAGGTTTGCAAGATCCTTGCACAAAAGGGTCACTATGCAACTCTGGTATCCACCCCCAAGATCATAGATCGCTTACCAAAACTCCCTCAAACCTTAACACCATTTGTTAAGCTAACCAAATTGCCCTTATCTCCCCACATCGACCAAAACCACCTCCCACAAGATGCTGACTCTACAATGGACATTCCCTCCAACAAACTCTATTACCTTAAATCAGCCTATGATGCTCTCCAACAACCTATGGCTCAACTACTCAAAACTTCAAATCCTGACTGGGTTTTCTATGATTTTGCAGCCAGTTGGATACCAGAACTAGCCAAAAGCCTCCACATTCACAGTGCCTATTTCAGTCCCTGCCCTGCGTGGAGCATATGCTTCTTTGACACACCAAAACAACAACTTGGTGAAGCTGCTGACAACAGACCAAACCCTGAAGACTACTATGGTCCTCCCAAGTGGGTTCCTTTCCCTACAAATATTGGCCTAAGACCGTACGAGGTGAGGAAGTTGTTAGAAGATGTGAAAGTTAACGAGACCGGTGCCTCACCTGTTTTTGATCTGAATGAGGCAAATTCTGGTTGTGACATGTTTGTGATCAGAAGCTCCAGAGATCTTGAGCAAGAGTGGTTGGATTATGTTGCCGAATTTTACCACAAGCCTGTGGTTCCTGTGGGGTTGCTTCCACCAATGCAAGTAACGGATTCTGAAGAGGGAGACAATAGCCCCGATTGGCTTCAAATCAAGGCGTGGTTAGAGACGCAGAAAGCGTCATCAGTGGTGTACATTGCGTTTGGGAGTGAGGTGAAACTGAGCCAAGAAAACCTCAATGAATTGGCTCTGGGTATTGAGCTTTCGGGTTTGCCTTTCTTCTGGGCTCTGAGGAAGGGTTCGGTTGAGTTGCTGCCAGATGGGTTCGAGGATCGGACCAAAGATCGTGGGGTTGTGTGGAAAACATGGGCACCCCAACCTAAGATCTTGGCTCATACCTCGGTCGGAGGTTGCTTGACTCACTGTGGTTCTGGTTCAATGATCGAAAATCTCTACTTTGGACACGTTCTTGTGATGTTGCCCTTCTTACTAGACCAAGCATTGTATTCGAGAGTGATGGAAGAGAAGAAAGTGGGAATCGAGATTCCGAGAAACCCGCAAGATGGATCGTTCACAAGGACCTCCGTGGCGAAGGCATTGAAATTGGCAATGGTGGACGATGAAGGAAGTGCTTACAGAAAAAATGCGAAAGAGATGGGCGAGAAATTTAGCAACAAAGACCTTCATAACCAATACATTGAAGATTTCATTGTTTCACTTCAAAATTCGGGTATAGGTATAAATAGGAAGTAAATGGAGATGTATTTCATGATTTCATTTTCTTCGATTTGAGATAAACTAATTCGATTCAGTTCAGCAATTGACTTGTTTGTGGTCTCTCCAATCAAATGGTGTGGATGATTAATTTAAGAATAAACGCATAAGACAAAGGTAGAAGAACAAAGAGTGTCTTGTATATCTGGAATCTGAAAATCTTAAGCTCATGGGATGCCACCACTACATGCTTTCTCATTAACAGTTAAGTTATCACTAATAACCCAAATTGGAATTTTAAAGCAAAATTAGTTTCTCTTAGTTTATACTTTCATTGTATCTTGGTGAAAAAAAAAATCGAGGAGGAGGAAACAAAACACAAAAAGAATTTCCTTAATGACCTAAAAAAATCTAATCATAGTCATTAACTAGCATATAGATTGCAATTCACAAAAAGAGCAAAGTTTTAGTTTAAATTTAGTAAGTAAATGAGGAAGAGATTTTGAAAGGGAAACTCTGGAAATTTAGTCAGATTTTTTAAAAATAAAAGTGATATCAAAATACTATCTGTACCACACTCATTTAGTAAGGTCACCCCTATGCAATTTCATGTAAAGCCCAAATTGTTTACTATATACACCTTCTATAAATCGGTATTTTCATTCTTTAACTTTAACACAACTATAACCTTCCGTATAAACCTAAATTTAACACACACGCATCACATTCACACACATTTCTTAAATATATATAATTGAACTGATTAAAAAATTTATATATTTATTATATTTAACTATCACTTTTAATTTATCTCATGACTCATAATAAAATACCAATGTCTTACGTTTCTTTCTATATGATTTGCTAGTAGTGACTTTTGGTCTCTAATAATATGTACATTTCCTTCGTTATTAAGCATAATTTATCTAAATTATTATAAGTTAAGAATTTTAAATAAAAAAATTATTTATAGAAAGAATTTGAAATATTTTATAAGAAACAAATATGTTATTTTGATAAATAATTTTATGAAAAAATAAAATTATATAATTTTAAAAGAATAGTTGAATTATTTAAATTTAAAAAATGTTAAATTTAAAAAAAAAAAATTTATTCACATTCTTAAATACTAGCGTACATACAGGCGCGATGCCTGTGTACACATTTTTTAAATATAAATTATAGTATGTTAGTAGGTGATAATAGTGTAATGTTATTAAGTTAATATATAAAATAAATTTATTTTATTAAAAATAAAGTGAAATGAATAGAGAAATTAATTGTTGATAAATAAATAAAAAAGATAAACAATTTTATAGAAAATAAGTAAAATTAACCGTTAATTTTAAAAAATTTAATAAAAATTATAGTGTAAAGAGTATAATTGGTATTATGAAATGTGGATAAAAAAAAAAATTTCTTTATATATTATTATAGATTTATATATTTTTTATTGATATATACATGATTGACATCAATACTATTCTTTATTAATATTTTGTTTGATTTTCTTCAAATCCTAATTCGAAAACTGACATTGATTATAATTTTTTTTTCTAGCGTCAATTGGGTGAATTTTTATCCACTTCAACTAAAAAAATCATTTAAAAAAAGAACTCTAACTACCAACTTTGTAAAAATGTCATTACCAATGTATAACTAATTATAATTAACATAAACTAAAAATAATTTTCGTTGAAGACAAAAAAAATAATAAATATTAGTTGAAAAAATATTAATAAATTGTGACTTAAGAATAATACTAACCAATATTGATTAAAAAATATCATCAATATTAATATTTTTTTAAGTTATTAACATAACTTTGATGTTTACTTCAATTTTTAATTTAGCAGTAATTAAAATATTTTATTAAAAAATTATCACTTTATAGACTTGTATTTTTTTCTCCAAATAAAATATTTAAAAAATAATTTAAAATAAAGTGAATTCAAATTCAATTAAAAATTATCAAATTTTAAATTCAAAGTAAGCTAACTGTGCATAACATTATTATCACAGCAGTTCCTATGTGATTTCGTATGTCGATTTCAGTATAAAAGAAAACATTTTTTATTGGGTCAAATATAAATTAAAAAGTGAAAAGAAAAAGAGAGTTTTTTTTTATATTATATTAGGTATGTGGTCTCATTAGATGAAAATAAAATAAAATAAAAACACAATACGTGCAATTTAATTGGTTAATTACTTAATTATCATGCAAAGATAGATAACGTGCCACTTGATTAGCTTATTTTATAACATCTTTCGCAGATCTAAATCTAAGTAGAGCATGTGATTTAGATCCCTTAAAGATGTTTTTATAACATCTTTCGGAGAGAACGACCCAAAATACTATAAGATTAAGTTGTAATATATTAAGTTATTTCTTTTAGTTCGTGACGAAGAGAGAAACTTGTTTATGATAAATTATTTGTGAATGCATTATAAATTAAGCTAGTTATATTTTAATAGGACGTGTTACATTTTTCTGAATTCTGACATTTTGTTATTAGATTTAGTTAATTTAGTGAAATTCTACTAGATTTATAATACAAATTTTGTATCATCCAACATTTCTTTTCCAATAAAATTATAGTAGACTGTATTATATTTAACCACGTGTTTTCATCACGTTGGTTTTTATATTAAAAAATTGATTACACGAAATGCAAGAATAACTCCATAGCTACCGTGTGGTTATGTAAATATAGTTAAGATGGTGTTAGAGTATTTCGAAATTCTTATTACTCTTTACATTTCTTTTTAATTATTGTTTTTGTTGTTGGATCGTTTTTTAAATTTTATTTATCGTCCTTAAATTAAGTCGATTTAGTGAAAATTATAGAAAAAGAAATCGAAATATTAAACAATTTTCCAAATAAAAAAATAGATATTACACAATATTTTACTACATATTTTCTTTAGGTTTTCATTAATCCATAATAATAATAATAATAATATTTACGTTATTTATAATTAATGTGAGATTCAAAACGTATTACTTAGATAAGGTATTTATAACAGTATATTATATCTATCATATTTAAGAAAATAAACTTTAAGTTAAGTTAATTTCCTTTATCTTCGTTTTTAAAGTTTATTTTTTACATTGATAATGGAAATAACTTTACTAGAATCATAGTTGAGATTGCCATTATGTTAATATTAGATAAAAATAAAAATGTTAAACTATATGTAAGAAAAATAAAATTTATAAACATTAATCTTTTAAGATTTTATATTAGATGCAGGGTTTACTTTCTTGAGGTGGGAAACTCATATCTATGAAGTAGTTAAAGTTTTCTAAAAAAAACAAGTCAAAGCTATAAGATATAAATTAAAATTAAATAATTTACTTTTGATATTATATATACACCATTTTCTTACATGTGAAAACTATTAAAAATAAAATAAAAACACGAAATACAATATTAGTTACTTAATTATGCAATGAAATCCAGGTAAAACAAAATGAGACGTGGTGGCATGTGCCATTTTTCCTTATTATCAGTCACGTTATATATTTTAGACCATGTGGTAGATGCTTCTAGACTACTTATACATTTGTTTAAACAAGTCATACATAGAAGGTGGTGTAACCCACCAACCATTTTTTTTGGACAATTTTAAAACACAGATTTGAAAGTGTCTCTGAAGGACCACAGTATATTTTCTTGATTTATAACAAGAGAATGGGACAAGGGTGAGAGAGAGCGAAAAGAAAAGGGATTCTCTTTCGAAATATTTCAAAGAATGAGATAAGGGAAAACATTAAGAATTTTTCTGGTAAAAATTAAGAAAAATGATATTTTAACTATTAAATTTTAACAACTTCCTCTTATAACATGAGATATCATCTTCTAAGTAATTTTGAAATATTGAGAATGAAAAAATGAAAAATTAGTGAACTACTTAAAAAATGACACCTAAGATTATAAGAGAAAGTTGTAAAAATTTTGTAGTAAAAATATTATTTTCCAAAAATTAACAGTGATTTCATCATTTTCCTTAAAAAAATATTGACGTGCATTTTCATTCACCTAAAAAGAAACCCTAACACGAAATACAAGAATATCTTCATCTCCAGTCAGCTACCGGTGTGGTTATATAATCGTAATCAAAGCACATTCTGTCTTCTTAACACTACCACAAATACAACTGAAAACGCAGATATCATGGATTCCGGCAATGGCAAAACTGATAAGCCTGTTCACGTTGCGATGCTCCCATGGCTTGCCATGGGTCACATATACCCATTTTTTGAGCTGGCCAAGATTCTTGCTGAAAAGGGTCACCGTGTCACCTTCATAAACAGCCCCAAGAACATTGACCGCATTCCCAAAGCTCCCAAAACCTTACAACCATTAATTACATTGGTGAGGATACCCTTGCCACCCACACAGCATCTTCAAGAAGGTGCAGAGAGCAGCATGGACATTCCCCACACAAAGGTATGCTTCCTTAAGAAGGCTTTTGATGGCCTCCGAGAACCTGTAGCGGACCTCATCAAAACCTCAAAGCCTGATTGGATTCTCTACGACTTTGCAGCCTCTTGGGTTCCCGAAATAGCGAGGAGCCTCAACATCCTTTGCGCATATTACAACATCGTCCCAGCCTGGAACATATGCTTACTTACTCCACCCAAGAATCAAATCAAATCAAATCAACAAAGGTGTGGCCCTCCCAAGCGGCTTCATCTCAGGCCTTACGAGTTGATGAGGGCATACGCAGGTGCCAAGGATGAGGAAACAGGAGAAAGGCTTTCCGTTGATTTCGACAAGACGTATTCCAGTTGTGACTTGTTTCTTGTCAGAAGCTCCAGAGAGCTTGAGGGAGAATGGTTAGATTATCTTGCTGCTACCTACAAGGTCCCTGTGGTTCCAGTGGGGTTGCTTCCACCATCCATGCAGATAAGAGATGTTGAAGAGGAAGATAAAAACCCTGACTGGCTCACAATCAAGGACTGGTTGGATACACAAGAGTCTTCTTCAGTGGTGTACGTTGGATTTGGGAGCGAGTTGAAGCTGAGTCAGGAAGACCTCAGTGAGTTAGCCAATGGCATTGAGCTTTCTGGGTTGCCTTTCTTTTGGGCTCTGAAGAACCTGAAAGAAGGGGTACTCGAGTTGCCGGAAGGGTTTGAGGAGAGAACGAAGGATCGTGGGATTGTTTGGAAGAGTTGGGCTCCGCAGCTTAAGATCTTGGCTCACGGGGCAATTGGGGGATGCATGAGCCATTGTGGTGCTGGTTCGGTGATCGAGAAACTTCATTTTGGGCATGTGCTTGTGACCCTCCCTTATTTGCTTGACCAAGCCCTGTTTTCGAGGGTGGTAGAGGAAAAGAAAGTGGGTATTGAAGTGCCAAGGAGCGAGAAAGATGGGTCCTTTACTAGGGACTCTGTGGCCAAGACATTGAGGTTTGCAATTGTGGAGGAAGAGGGAATTAGTTTAAGGAAGAACGCAAAGGAGATGGGCAAGGTTTTCAGTTCGGAAGAACTTCATAATCAATACATTGAAGGTTTCATTGCTGCACTTCATGAGTGTAGGATTTCTTCCATCAGTTAAGCCATGTTTTGCCTTCCATTTTCATAATTTTGTCTTCTACTATGTTATTTGTCTCGTGTAATAAGGAAGGAGTAAATGAATCTGTATCACTCACTCATGGACTAAGAAAGCTATTTGTACCCATGTATTCCATCTTCCATAATGATTCAAAATACTATTATCTTGTATGGCTCTATTTTCTTTTTCTTTTAACATGATATCACGAACAACTTTCTTTTATAACATCATTATTGGAAGATTGAGAATGAGAAAAATAAAAACCACTTAGAAGATGATATCTAAGATTATAAAAGAAAGTTATCAAAATTTAATAATTAAAATATATATATTTTCTCAAATACATAAAATATTATTTTATTGAAATATTCACTAATCACTTCCTTAAATAGATCTATCGTACACCTATTTCTAATAATAAAATATTATAATAGCATAATAATAAATATAAATAAAATATTATAATAAAATAATACTTTATGTAGTTGACTTGTGAATTGTAAGTTGAAAAAAAAAATAGAGTATCAAGAGATTATGACTATTAATATTATGATATTTTATACCAAAAAAATCTTTATATTCATTTTATAGTTATTATTTTATCCTTTATCGGTTCTCTTCCTCACAAAAGTTTACTTTTTTTTAATAACTATTTAAAAATGAATTGTCATCTTTTGAAGTACCAAAATGTTATAAAAGCTTTGTTTACATGACTCTTATACAAGCTGGGAATATTACTTAATATCTTTTTTATTTAAATTAGTTTTTAGAAAATATTTTAGTTTTAAAGATATGTGTCAGTTTTAGAAATTTGTTATTATTTTAGATTAGGAGTGAGATATTCTAAATATTTTGTACTTGATATTTGTTATATTTTGCTCTATATATAGAGTATATTTATAAAATACAAAAACATGTTCCTCCGTATAACATATCACATATATCTCTCATATTTCTAAAAGTCCTAAAAATCCCAATAACTGGTATCAGAGCCATTGTTCTTACTGCTTATAAAATGGAAGGAAATATGTCACACGTCGCTATTCCACTCTTTGATGGTGAAAGCTATGATCTATGGGCGGTAAGGATGCAAACATATCTAGAGGGGCTAGATCTATGGGAAGTTGTGGAGGAAAATGATGTTCCCTTTTTTGAAAATCTCACCGCGGCTTAAATGAAAGCGCATAAAGAAAAGAAAACGAGAAAGGCAAAAGCAAAATCATGCTTGTTTGCAGGTGTTTCACAAATGATTATGACTGGGATCATGACTCTAAAGTCTCCCAAATAAATTTGGGAATACTTGAAAGCAGAATATGAAGGGAACAAGAAGATTCGAGGCATGAAAGTTTTGAACTTGATAAGGGAGTTCGAGATGCAAAGAATGAAAGAGTCAGAGACGATTAAAGAATACTCAAACAAATTGTTAGGTATTGTCAACAAGATAAAATTGTTGGGAAAGGAGTTTTCAGATTCCAGACTCATTGAGAAAATTCTGGTGACAGTGCCGGAAAGATATGAGGCATCTATTGCTTCCTTAGAAAATACAAAAGATTTGTCTACAATTACCTTTACAGAGGTGATATATGTCTTGCAAGCACAAGAACAACGAAGATTGATGAGAGAAGATCATGAGGCGGTTGAAGGTAATTTAAATTACACAGAAGATAATGCTCTCATAGTCAAGAAAAATAGAAGGAGCAAATATAACAACACAATCTTGTCCCCATTGCAAGAGAAAAGGTCATCAACCCAATTGGTGTTGGTGGAGGCCAGATGTCAAATGTCACAAATGCGGTCAATTGGGACATGTGGAAAAGGTATGCAAATCTAAAGATTTTGAAGAAGATGTTCAAATTGTGGAGAATAAATCAGATGAGGATAAATCAGAAGAAGATCTACTTTTTACAACATCATGTGTCACAACCAACGAATCTTCAAAAGATTGAATTATAGATAGTGGTTGCACAAATCATATGACTCATGATAGAGAAATTTTCAAGGAGCTGAATAAATCAAATATTTCCAAGGTAAGAATTGGGAATGGAGAACAACTTGCTGTGAAAGGTACAAGAACAATTTCAATTAAAACTCATTCAGGTATCAAATTAATTTTTGATGTCTTATATGTTCTTGAGATTACCCATAATTTGTTAAGTGTTACTCAATTGTTAGAGAAAGGTTATAAGGTCTCCTTTGAAAATAAAGTATGTATGATCAAAAATACTAACAACATAGAGGTATTCAAAGTCCACATGAAAGACAAAAGATTTGTGCTGGATTTTATGAAGGAGGAATTTGATACAAAGAAAGTGAGCATGAAAGAAGGATCAAAATTAGAAGATAAATATCTTTGGAAGAAAGTAGATGTCCAAGTGAAGAAAGTAGATGGAGGTTCACATTTTAATATTCACAAAAGGTCCAATGCCACTCCAATGAAATCCACACCGAACAAAGAAAAAGAAGATGATGTTGATATAAGAAGAAATATGAAGGATGATGCCAAATTGAAGAAAGATGTGATGCCATGGAAGAAGGAGAAAAACAAATATTGCAAGCACAAAAAGAGGAGAAAATAAAGCATCAAAAGATGGAGAATCAAATCTAAAGATATAAAATAAACAAATATTAAGCAAGGAGGAATGTTGAGAATATTACTGAATATCTTTTTTATTTAAATTAGTTTTTAGAAAATATTTCAGTTTTAGAGATATGTGTCAGTTTTAGAAATTTGTTATTATTTTAGATTAGGAGTGAGATATTCTAAATATTTTATACTTAATATTTGTTATATTTTGCTCTATATATAGAGTATATCAATAAAATAAAAAAATATGTTCCTCCGTATAACATATCACATATATCTCTCATATATCTCATATCTCTCATATTTCAAAAGTCCTGAAAATCCCAACATCTTGTAACCGTAATGTAGTTATTTTTTGTTAGTTAGTTCTCCTCTAGGCTCTCTTTCTGTTAGTTTTTCACTCTAGGCTTGCCTATATCAAAGGCTTCTTCTCCTTGTATCAAATACACCTTTCAATAATACTCATGCAATATTCCTGCAATGTTATTCTCTCTCAGTTTCAATATCACCACATGGTATCTAGAGCTTAATCTTTTTTTTTTCTTTACCATGACTTCCGCAAAAACACAAAACTCTAAAATCTCCTCCATGACTTCTTCATCCCCTTCTCCTTATACATTCACCTCCACCCTTTCCATCAAATTAGATGATGAAAATTTTCTGGTTTGGGAGCATCAAATTCTAGTCACTATCCACGAGCTACAGTTCTACCACTTTCTTGATGGTACTCCTCCTCCACCAAAATTCTTGACGCCAACAGCAGAAGCATCCTCCATAATCAATCCTGCATATACTCATCACCTACAACAAGATCATCTCATTATGGCATGGCTTCTGGGTTCGATGTCGTCTTCCAAGTTAACAAAAATGGTTGGTTTGTGTACCTTCGCTACCATTTGACAAAATTTAATAGTATACTTTGCAAGTCAATCCAGAGCTCGATCGTGTTAAAAAGTCAAAACTTCAACTCCAAATGGCAAAGAAAGATCATTCGATATCTACGTATATTCTTGATATCAAGAAAATTGTATACTCTCTAGCTGCCATTGGATCTCCCCTTTCTGATGCCGATCACGTTGAAGCCATTCTTGATTGCCTGCCAGATGACTACGATGGCTTTGTCACGTCCATACTCTCGCACACAAAACCATACAGTGTTGATGAAATGAAAGCCTTACTTATCGCACATGAGGAATGCTTGGAAAAACACAAACAAACTGATAATGTCTTTTAGGTTCATGCCACCACATCCTCTTGGCATTCTTCCTCTCGAGGTAGGTCTCAAGATCGTGGTCGTAGACAACGTTCGTGTTAACAGTTCTCTGTACGTGGAGGTCGAAATTTCAGAAATAGTTCTTCTCAGTCCGCACCTTCCCATCAAAATTCCAATACTCGCATTCATTGTCAATTATGCCTGAAATATGGGCATTCTGTTGCTTCGTGTTGGCACCATTTTGACCAAGATTTCAAACCTTCCATTCAGTTGCACCATTCTCAGGTTTCTTCTTCCAATAATGATATCTTTGATCAAATTTCTATTGTTTCATCCATGCCTGAATCCTTTTGGTACCTCAATAGTGGGGCTTCCCATCACATAACAAGTGATCCTTCAAATTTTACATCTAAAACAAACTACAATGGATCTAAACATGTTAAACTTGGCAATGGATCAGGTTTGACTATTACCCATGTTGGCTCTACTACTCTCTCTTCTCTATCAAATTCTTCCAATTTTGATCTGCATAATATTTTATGTGTTCCAAACATCGCAAAAAATCTTTTGAGTGTGTCTCAATTTGCCAAAGATAATTGTGTATATTTTGAATTCTTTCATTCTCATTGCAATGTCAAACACCAGGTAACAAAACAGATATTGCTCCAAGGTCAACTTAAAGACGGTAAATACATTTTTCCTACATTGAAATGTTGGCCCCAACCTCAAGCTAACCAAGTTTCGACTACTTCTGCATCAATTCTAGACCTATGGCATGCATGCATAGGTCATGCAACATCTGACACCATCAAGAAAATTCTCAAAAGTTGTAACATTTCTTTTCACAGTGGTTCTGTCTTCTGTAATTCTTGTGTTATTTCCAAAATACATCAACTACCTTTTAGATCATCTAACACTGTCTATACTAACACTGTCTATACTCAACCCCTAGAATTACTCTTTATTGACATTTGAAGTCCTGCTCATGTTTTCTCTATTAATGGTGATAGGTATTACATTTCATTTGTTGATGCTTATTCCAGATTTACATGGATTTATATGCTTCATTCAAAGTCCCAAGCATTTGATTTTTTTCTTAATTTCAAAACCATGATTGAAAAACAATTAGGTATACCTATAAAGACCATTTAAACCGATAATGCTCGTGAATTTAAACATTTTGATAAATTTTTAGCTAAATTTGGCATAACTCATAGATATACATGTGCTTATTCACATCCTCAAAATGGGACTGTTGAAAGAAAGCACAGACACATTGTCGAGACTGGCTTAAGTTTTCTTGCACATGCCTCTATGCCATTAAAATATTGGGACTTTGCTTTCAAATATACCACATTAGTCATAAACAATTTGCCCACAAAAGTTCTTCAAAATAAAACACCTCATGAAGTTCTTTATCATCATCCATCAAACTATGATTTGTTTCGTGTTTTTGGTCGCACTTGTTTTCCTCTTCTTTGCCCATATAATAAACATAAGTTTGACTTCAAATCTCACGCATGTTTATTTCTTGGCTATTCTGTAAACAAGAATGGTTACTTTTGTCTTCATCCAAATGGCAAGTTATATACATTTAAGGATGTTACTTTTAATGAAAAAGAGTTTCCCTATAAATGCACACAAAATATGTTTGACCCACACACTCCATCTTCTGAATCTGGTGTTAATCCTACATCGACAAAAATGCTTTTGCTTCCCACTATCTCACATCAAACGTGCACCTCTGATCCACCTGCGACATTTGTTTCACGCATGCCCCCTCCTTCACCCTCCTCAAACACCTCTTCAACATCAAAACATACAACCTCTCTAACACAAAACTCTACTCAATCTCTTGCATCCCTGCATCATGATACATCCTAGATACTAGCGTTATCTAATTTTGTGGACCTCGCTAACACTACTCCTTCGACTAATGTGCATCCCATGGAAACTAGAGCTAAGTCTTATATATTTAAACCTAAAGCTTGGATCTCTACTACCACTGATTTTGTTCCTATGTTTGCCCAGGTTGCACTTACTGATCCTGCATGGAAGTAAGCCATGCATTGACGCTCTCCAAAGAAACAAAACGTGGACATTGGTTCAACCTCCCCCTAGTGCTCATATCATCACATCAAAATGGATCTTCGAGAACAAATATAAGTCTGACGACACCATTGAACGACGAAAAGCATGACTCGTTGCACGAGGGTTCAACCAAATTGAAGGTCTCGATTACTTTGAGACATTCAGCCATATTGTAAAGGCAACCATGATCCGATTGGTGTTATCTCTTGCTCTCTCCGCTGGCTAGACTGTTCGTCAACTTGACATCAACAATGCCTTTCTCAATGGTGATCTTGAAGAGCTTGTGTACATGGAACAACCACATGAGTTCTCTTCTCAGGCTGACCTTGTTTGTCGCTTAAATAAGGCCATTTATGGTTTAAAACAGGCCCCTAGAGCCTGGTATCAAAAGTTAAGTACCACTTTGATTAACCTTGGATTTATATAAACTATTTCTGATCCTTCGTTATTTGTTCACCGATCCTCAACTTTGCATCATACTTGTTCTAATCTATGTCGATGATATTCTAGTCACATGCACCTCATCATCTGCCATTCAGACTCTTATCACTACACTCAACAAAAAATTATTGCTCAAGGATCTTGGCAAGCTTCATTACTTTCTAGGTCTGGAAGCCCATTGGCAATCAAGTGGATCGCTTCTTCTTACCCAAACAAAATATGCAAATCAACTTCTATCTAAAGCAAGCATGACTTCTACAAAACCTCAGCCAACACCGATGATAACCTCTCTCAAGCTAACCATGGATGGATCTAAAGCATTTTCGGATCCCACCTTATATCGGCAGATTGTTGGAGCTCTACAATACCTTACATTCACTCAACCTAATCTCACATATGCAGTTAACAAGGTCTCACAATTTATGCACCAACCACACCTACAACATTAGCAAGCAGTTAAATGCATTTTAAGATATGTTATTGGAACCACTCATTTTGGTATTCGTTTCACACCAAAAACTGATCTTACCCTTTGTTGCTTTGCAGATGCTGACTGGGGTTCAGATCCCATTGATAGAAAATCGACCTCCAGGTTTTGCATATATCTAGGATCAAATCTCATCACGTTGTCCTCCAAAAAGCAAGTTGTTGTATCCTGCAACACCACTAAAGCAGAGTTTCGCAGCATTGCCTCTGCCACATCTGAACTTTCTTGGATCGTTTTGCTTCTTAAAGAGCTCTCTTTTTCTCCTCCCTCGCCTATTATATATTCAGATAACCTTGGCGCATTGTTACTTACTACCAATCCCATATTTCATTCAAAAACAAAGTACTTTGCTCTTGATGTCCACTATGTACGTGACCATGTTTGCAAGAAACATCTTCATGTTCAACATATCCCAGCCCAACTTCAACTTATAGATGCTCTCACAAAACTTGTCTCAAGAGATAATTTTCAAAATTTTCGTGATAAACTTAAGGTCTCTAGCTTGCAGCATCCACCCTAAGTTTATGGTGGCATGTTAAGGGTATATGCAATATACCTCTATTGTAATCGTAATATAGTTATTTTTTGTTAGTTAATTCTTTTCTAGGCTCTCTTTCTATTAGTTAGTTTTTCTCTAGGCTTGCCTATATCAAAGGCTTCTTTTCCTTGTATCAAATACACCTTTCAATAATACTCATGCAATATTCCTTTAACGTTATTCTCTCTCAGTTTCAATATCACCACAAAACGAAGAGAAAGAGACACTTGTTATTTACGTAGAGATATATGCAACAAAAGAAAGAGAAATGAAAGAGAAACTGAACAAACAAAAAGACGTTATAGACGTTGGTGCAACTCTGGTTTAACATGTTCCTTTAAACTTAGGGTGATGGGTAAAGAACCAAAACCCTAAGTTTGTTATGAAAAGCGAGAAAAGATTGACCAAAGACAGCTTTGGTGAAAGCGTCAAGTACTTGAAATTGAGCTGGAAGATGTCGAACATGGTGGATATCCAGCTCGAAGTGTTTAATTTTGGAATGCATGATAGAAGAACGCCCACCACCACGAGAACCATGATTTCGAGAAAAGCCACGATCAGATCGTGTATAAGAGTGACCACCATTATTATTGTTGTTGTACCAAGAAGACTACGTAAAGTTGGCTTGAAGAAAGGATTTAGAGGATTTGTGACGCTCAAGTCTTTCTTCATGAGAAAGGAGAAGCGCTTCAATCTAAGATACAATATATGGGTCAATACAAGAAAGAACATATGTAACAAAAACATCATATTCATCAAGCACACTATCTCAAATTGCTTAAATGTGTTCATCAACACTGATATGACAACCAATAACAAGAAGAGAATCTACCATTTGTTTGATGTTAAGAAGATATGCCATAATACTTTTGTCTTTCTTGGTTGCTTTAAGCGGAGTCTTGAGTTTCTTGATTCTGGCTCTTGAATGATTGGAGTAATATATGTAAAGGGACTGCCAGATCGTGGTAGACGTATGCAGACCAACCATCTTGGTTAGTAGCGGAGGCATCATAAACGAAAGTAACCATGCAACGATGAGGTGATCTTGGCGTTGATGACCAAGATATTGAGGGTTGATAAGAGAGGATGCATCAGGACCAGGTATATACTGAGGTGGGTAACCATTTTAATGAAGATAGTGCATGAAGTTGAGGCCTTTGATGGTGGATAAGACCTGATGCTGCCATACCAGAAAGTTGTTTTCATCGAGTTTGAAGGAAATGGAGTGGTAAACATGAGGTGTGAAAGTGGAGGATGGGTGGTAAACATATGCTGCCATTCCAAAATATTGAGTATAAAAGAGACCTTGATCACAATATCCCTTCCCCACAAAAATGTTATTTTTATTTGTCAAAATGATTTTATCATATTCAAATGACATTTTAACGCCAACTTTTCCATGCAATGTTATAGAGATTAGATTAACTTTGATTGATGGCACATATAACACATCATTTAAGGCCAAAGTCTTCCTAGATGTGAGCTTTAGAAGACCTTTCTCTTTTCCTAAAATAGAAATTATTTTGGAATGACTAAGATACAAGTGTTTTTCTCCTTCCTTCACACTAGTGTAAGAGGTAAACGCACTTTTGTTTACACAGATATGCCTGGTAGCACTAGAGTGTACCATCCAATTGCTCACACTGGTCATCATATTTATTTTGGAAACAACCACAATAAAATTTATGTCCTCTCCTTCAGCTATATTTTCCAGAGGAGGATTGTCGTTCCTAACCTTAAAAGTGGGGTTAGATGTAATGGGATGGGAATTTTTAAAACTAACTTTACTCTTATGATCAAGTTTTTCCACGTACCTTTTCTGAGCTTTAGTAGATGATACCCTAGCCTCTGTAGTAGCACGTTCCTTAATGGTAACTTTGACTTTCGTAATATTCAAGAAAGGCTTTGTTAAGATGGTATGCTTTCTGAGAACATTGTTTGACTTCTTCTGTGTAGAGTTGGTGTTGCTGTCCATATTACCTTAAGATTGTTGTAAAAGTTGATGAAAACACAAACTAGGTGGAATTCCTGAGGTGTGTAGATTCACTACCCTTAAGGAATTATCTGTGGTGTGTTACGCAAGTCCCCAAGATACAACAAGAACTTCCCCGATTTTTCGAAGATCTTAGAACTAGCAAAGAACTCTAAAAAAAGTAAATAACTTAAACCCAGGATAATCAAATATGGAGGGAAGAAAAGAGAATGAGAGAGAAGAGAAGAATGGTGAATTGTGGTGTGTGTTTCTGGAGGAAGCAAAAGGTTTATTTATAGAGAGATGGGGTGGTCTGTTTCGTATGCTACCATGATAACCATTTCCATTGGCTTGTGGAGGAGGTAACAAACCTTCATGGTCAAAACGTCTGAGGATCAAACTTCTACGTCATGTGAAACCACTCGAAAGTTGCGATGAAATTGCACGACCTGACCAAATGCAATTTAGGGGGAGGCAACAAATATGTGCGCAAAAGCTGGAGAAAATCTCATTCAACAGATTTTGTGATACTATTATTTTATTATTTATAACAATAAATACCTGCGGGTACCAACTATCCATCGCATATTTTATTAGTGAATACCCTCAGGCACAAGTATTTTTATCATTCCTACTTTGTGTCCACCACGCCTTCTACTTTTGTTATCAAACCTTTCATTAGTTTGTAGAGCAAAGTTGTCTTCTGTAACCCTTAATGCTTGTTCAGTCACTTCCTTTCGTTTTATTTGGTGTTCATGTATAAGCAATGAATTATGCAACTCATTTATTTTCATCTTATTGATATCTTTAGATTCCTAGATTAAGCATACAATTTAATTGAATTTGTCAAACAGTATGCACAAAAACAATATGTTCATCCTCCATGGTTTCTCCTGCTTCTTTCATTTCATTTGCAATTATCATGACTTTAGAGATAAAATCATTCACACACTCACCACTTTGCATTTCTAGAATTTCAAACTCCATGTGTAACCTTTGAAGATCGGCTTGTTGAACTCAAGCATTTCCTTGATATTTTTTATTCATCAAATCCAAGTGTTCTTTAGAGGTGGCTTTGTAGGTGATTGTTTTCAAAATATTATTGTCAATAGATTGAAAAAAATAATTATTTGCTCTCAAGTCCTTTAGCTTTTTCTCCTCCAAGGTTGGATGTTATGCTCTTGTGAGTGACTTCAATACTTTAGGCTCTTCATAGCCTTGCTCCACCATATTCCAATACTCTTTTTATCTCAGCAAATTTTCCATTAGCATGGACTAGTGATCATAGTCGCCATCAAACTTTGGAATACTGAGGAAGTTATTGTTGTCAGCCATCTATTTCACGCAACCGAAATCATGACGGGAAGGCAAACCAAAAGAAATGAGCTTGAAAAGAGATTTTGGAATCGTTGTCATAGTTTATTATGGAAAATCGTAAAATAAGACATGGTCTACAAGAACCAAATTTTGGGTCCGGAGGTCGGTTACGCGTAGGAAAGGTGTTAGCACACTACAACGTCTGCCCAAGGGCGATACTTTAATTAAACATGCAAAGTTGTTATAATTCTCAAAATGTTAATTTTTCCCATAATAAAATAAGAAAGGATTGACCTTACCCCTACATTTTCTCATTCAAAATGAGAAATCAGGGTTACGTAGTTCTTTAAGAACAACTATTTGGAAAGCAATAAGGTAAATAATTTAATCTTTTAGAAGTGAACCTGACAAGGACTAGCCTTGCTCCTTTGTATCTCTATTCAGAATGGAATCAAGGATCACATTGTTCTTAAAAGACGATTTGAGAATTTATTTGTTTTTTAGTTTTTGAAAATTCTTTTTTTTTTTATTTTTGGTATTTTTTGAATTACTTGAAAATAGGTGTCACACGTAGAGATGACAAAATGGGTCAGCTCAACTTATTTTAGCCCACCTGATATTGACTCGCCAAAAATGAATCGATTCGGGCTGGCCCACCAATTGAAAACGGGATGAAATTTAGAACTCGATTGGCAGGAGGTCGGGTTGGCAAGCTAAACTTTATTTATTCGTCCAAACACATCGCTTCATATGAACATAATACTCACTCAAATCGCTGAATATACATGTTACGCATACCATGATTGCAGTACCAGGCTCTCAAACACTATTTAGTAAATAAACAAAAACCACAAACTTAAATGAGATCATCATTAATTCATTGTAGGTTCACCAAATTAGGGCAAATCGAAAAAGGGCAATTTATTCAGAGTTGTAAAGCCTTGCTTTAGCAACAATAAATTAGGGGGAATTGGAAAAGGGAAACAAAATCGAAGAAGGTAATGGAACCTATCATGGGTTACTTCGCCGTCATCGATGATCTTCGTACCTATGGAGTCCCGTTGTCCAAATGGAGTTGCGTAGAACATAAATTAGGGTGAATCAGATAACAGAAACCAAATTGAAGAAGAGAAACGAACTTGCCATCGATTTGCTTCATCGCATCATGGATGATCTTTGCTATCAATTAGCTTTACCACACTGTGGATGATCTTTGTCGTTGTAAGTGACCCTTGTAATGGGAAGAAAAAAGCGTGTTCTCTGGGAAGAAGAGAACTTGTGTATGTTCGTGGTTGGTGTGGTGGGTGAACGAAGGAAGAAAAATAAAAAGTGAAGCAATGTTATACTTAATTGAAATGGGTCGTGGGTTAGGCCACCCCAACCCGTGTTGTGGCCTAACAGACTAGCGGGCCAGACGGATCGAACTACATCGGGTTGACAGGCTGAAATATCTAACCCGGCTCACTTATTTGTTGTCGGGTTGATAGGCTAACCCATCGAGCCAAATCCATTTTGACACTCCTAGTCACATGATACGAGCGGTCAGACAGATACAAAAAGTGAAAGAGAAAACATTTTTATGGTAATTTTGAAGAAAGGAAAGGGACCACATATATATTGAGACGATGCAGACGGTCACATGAGTACTCATACCTTTAAAAGCGTATTTAATCACTCAAAAAAAGAAAGATATTAAGTACTTGGACGATGCGAACAATTACACGAGTACTCATACTTTTAATATTTTTATATTATTTAGAAAAAGAATGAGTGTGTGAGAAAGTGGGGTGTTGAAAAACAAGTGGTCGGTGTAAAAAGTTTAAAACATGTATTCAAAAACTAAAATAAAAGCCTAAAATTTAAAATAGCTCAAACATAAAATAAAACCTACAAGGTGCAGAATAGTAAATGTGTGGTGCAGTGAGCAATAAGTGAGAGGTATGTGTAATGAATATTGAGGTACAATGAGTAAACACAACAAACAAACCTAAGAACAATAAACAAATATATAAGGGTGCAGGATTATCACATGTGAGGGTGTATAGTGTAAAATAAAAGTAGTCCAAAATAATAACAAAACACACAAGCATTGTGGGTTAACAAAATATGGGGATGCACAGAGTAAAACAAAAATAGATAAAAAAAGATAGGTGTGAAATGAAACCAGGTGTTGTAAGGAGTAACCAAAATGATTGCATGCATACAACATTGTGCATGCATAGAATATTGTACTAGATTTCAAATTGTGTTCATTTAAATTATATATTTATTTATGTTCCTGCAGAGAACAAATAAGATAGATTAGGCACAAGCGTCACCTTACCCTATAGTCCGCTATCTCCTCAGTTGGCTTCTTCTCGGTCGATACATGTTAGCTTGGACCCAGGAGGGGTTACCTGCAGAAGAGTCTCTGAAGCTCAAGTAAGTTAAAGTTCTCCTAAAGTCAAATCAGTGATTAATGAATGCGTACCTTTAAATGATGGGGTCCACGCGTATTTATAGAGCATTAATGACGTTTGACCATTTCATGGGCTGGGCCTTGACTTGGGCTCTAG
>Ga0214542_1005306_pt1 | contig 24631 bp, 8 predicted proteins | sample CNSS1metaG_FD_160096 | JGI IMG/M metagenome (GOLD analysis project Ga0214542, IMG submission 160096) | Root nodule microbial communities from cowpea collected in UCLA plant growth center, Los Angeles, California, USA - CNSS1 | ecosystem: Host-associated > Plants > Roots > Nodule | place: USA...
ACAAGTTGGGATAGACGAAGGCCAACTACTTCACACAGCTTTAATATCAGATCACGTGGTATTTTTGTTTGTTGAAATATGTGACCATTTTAATGGAATACCTTTTAAGTTTCAATTTAATTACTATGACATCTTTCGACAGAAAGACGAACGAGTTAGAATCAAAGAGTGTGGAGTCTTCCCAGTGTATGCCTCAGAATCCGGGTTAAAGTTGTTTGGTAGTGATAGCACTGAATTCTTTGAACTGGAATCTATTACTCAAAGCTTCGATGAGTCACAATCCAGAGCAATTGGAGTTGGAGTTAGATGCACGAACGGTGAAAATGGATTAGAATCCTTCGTTGAAGTATCTAATAAAGAGTCACAGCTCAGAGAGATAGGAGTTGGTGGATCAAGTAATGAAAATGAAAATGAATGGGAACACCTTCTTCATGTGATTACTTCATCGGTATGAAACTTCACCCACTCGTTGATCTAGGCTCCTTATTTTTATTTCTTAAATGAAGTTACTACTTCAAATATAGAATTTGTTAATTGGAAATTCTCTTGATATAGATATCATGCCTGGTCTATTGCAATAACAATGTGTTATACTTCAATTTAGCAGGTTTTCTTTTGAAACACTTACGGAGAAATTATGGGACAGGAGAGCTAGCTAACTTCGTGGAAGAGTCAGAGTTGTACAAAAAGTTGTTTGGTGGTGAATTTTGTCATCATTTAGAAAAAGGGAGAATGTTATTGTATTTATTTTAATAGTATATATATATGTATATCTTAGAGACAATTGTTGAATGAAATATCAAATTGTGATAGTAATGGATTGATGATTTTATATGTGCAAGCATTTATATGTTGTTCATGACTTCGGAGCAACCAACTAATGGAATTAATTGTGGTTATGTTTTATGCTCAAGAGCATGATCTTGTAAAAGTTGAAATTCGGGCCTTTCATTTCTTTTGTATTAGTTATGTAAGCATGATGAGAATTTGGATAGAGATTTCTTGGAGTATTGGAACATTCACTCAAGCTGGTAAGTGCTAAGGAAGATTAAGGCAAGAAGCTAAGTTTATTAGGTCTATTGCTTGAATCTTGGATGTTTAGTGTTTAGGGATTTCAAAGGTTTCCAAAGCTATTGATAGGATAAATGAGATAGTAATGTAAATGTTTGTATCCAAAAGTTAAATTTAATAAACACTTAATTATATTAAATTTATAGCTAATATTCTTTAATTAATGTTAATATTTATCCTTTTTAGTAAATAAAATATATTAATTGCATAAAAATTCGTTTAACTTTTACTCACAAAAATGATTTAACAACTAAATGTTCTTATGAAAATAATTATGATATTTGTGCTTAAGTGGTCTACTTTGTTTGTTAAACTAAATCTAAATTTTACTTTTTACTTACATAAATTCATTTATCCATTTAAAAAACATACTGTAAAAAATATGTAAGTTAATTAATAACTACTAATTTTAATAAAATACTAATAATAATACAAATAATTATTATTATTCCAATATAATTAATTTCTTTATATAATTTTATTTAAATATATAATTATGTATAGTTATAAATAGAATATTTAATAAAAAGTTTAATAATATGAAAAAAATAAATAATTAATTGTAGTCATTTTTTATAACAAATTAATTAAAAACAGATAATATTATTTTATAGTAATATTAAATATAATAATGAATTATATTATTGATAATATAATATACCAATTAATACTTAACTGAAATTATAAACAACAATAAACTATATTGAAATCGACATCTTTTAAAGTTACATTTAATATAATTATTACTGGAAAAACATTTACTTCGTACCTTTTTTTTTCTTCCAGAGTTTTATTTATATATATATATATAGAATTCATCAGTTTGGTGCTTTGATGTCTTCGAGGAAGAAGTGTTCATCTAGGTGTTATAGTTTGAAAAAAAAAAATCTAAAATTTTGTCTACTTACTAATACAGATAAGATAAGTCGATTTTCATTTGGGTTCCATGATTTGATCAATTGAGTTTCCAGTAACCCATTTATAATATTTATTTTTTTATTTTATAATTATTTTTTTGAATCGATTTTGGATCTTTTGGTTTGTTTCATAAATGTTGGTAGTAGTAGAAGGATTAGTCTTATTATAAATAGAATGATTGTTGGTGGAATAGTAAGAATGATTGTAAACCTAATTTATTTTGAATTTAATAATGTTTAGATGGATCGTTTTACATGTTCAAGTATGTATTTGATTTAAGAATTAGAAATTCATTATACACAGGGTACGTTGAATGGAACAATGAATTCAGCCTCCTTAATTATAGCTATACAATAAGTTGTAATAAAATAAATCACATAGATTTAATTAGATGTATTTTTTTAAATATATAAAATGAGGGAAACTTATATTTATACATAAATACAATATATTTAAAATATACAATTGAATAATCTTATATAGAAAAAAATATATTTAAATATTTTTTTTACGGAAAATAATATAAAAATTGCAAACTCATAGTAATGTGACAATAAAATTTGAATATAAAAAAAATAAAACATGAATACAAATAAATAAATATATATATGATAAAATATTAAAGAAATTATTTTCCAGGAAAGAAATAGATAGAAATTCTAAATTTTCTAAAAATTTATTTGATGTCAAAAAAAATACATTTGAAGTCATAAAAAAAATTATTAATGTATTTTTTAAATCCTAATTTAATATAAATTTAATATTATGTTCAAAATTTTGGAGAACTACCTTAGGTGTTGCTTTAATGCAACTACATTTCACCCAAAGACAAAATTTCTCCCAAGATCTCGCCACAAAATATTTGTTGGCTTAAAATCATAATTATTCATTTTTTTTATCAATTTCTTTATGCTTTAGTTTTGAAGTCCATATATTTGAATATATAACAAAAAAACGTAGAGAAAAGTTATTTTTTTATAAGAAATAATGAAATAAAACAAAATTATAACAAAAATAAGAAACAAAAATGATTGTAAATTTTCCTCTAGAATTTCTTTCACACACTATTAAGGATACCTCATTGTTAACAATCACAAAGGAATTTTTTTTGAAGTGAAATTAATTAAACAAAACTATCAGTTTCAGTTTCCAAAACTTTTATTAAATATATAGATTATATAATAATAGTACATTAACTATTTGACATGATCATAAAACCTACTTCTCTTGAGAATGCTCTTAATTTAAAAATCTTTTTGGTTACCATGCAAAAGGAGTACTTTTGTTGAACATAAATAGTATAACCAAAATGAGACTTTATTTGTCAAAGAAAAGTAAACATTGATATCAATGTATATTTTGTTCAGAGATGAATTTCATACCTTCTTCCAATCAAATAGTGAGATGAAATTCCCTTATTTTCGTCCAATGAAATAATGAAGAAAACATATTTGTGGAAGATTAAAAGTAAGAATGCCAAGGTCACTAAGTAATTATCAAAGCTTTTTGAAGAAAGTAGCTAAAAATTTGAATAAGAAAATTAAATTAAGAATAAAATAAAATAAAGTAATGATGTTATATATAAAGATAAAATAAAGTAATGGTTATTTGAAGTACTAAGTAATTATGATAACTTTACAAAACTTCCTGGGAAGTCACCTAAAATTTAAAAGACAAATTCAATTAAAACTTTAAACTTGGCGACGTATCAATATTTGGCAGTAGTATTTGGCAGTACATTGAGTCCCACAAAGCATAATTGCTCACGTTGATAATTGATGCTCACATAATTGGAAGGGGGGCTTCTCCCTACACCTCCAAAGAGTTCTACTGCACCCCCAAAGATTAATTGTGTGGTCCATTTTACCCCTCTGACTTACCTCTGTCTTAAGTAGGTAAAAGTAATTAAAAATAATTACTGCGTTAGGTGAACTGAGAGTTGAGAGTTGTATTTGGTTCTTATGTTGCACCCCTCGACAAGTCATTTTCATTGCTCTTTTCAGAACCTCTACGGCTTTCACTCTCAACTGTCTACTATGTTTGCACTTCCGTTGGTTGCATCAGGTTTATCGAAACGTTGTTCCGTTTTTCACTTGTTTAAGTTTTATCTTCTTAAGGTATGTAAGTTATTTTTTGACGTCCATCATCCATCATCCATCCTTCTGAAATACTATCATATGCATGCATCTTATAGTTCAACTTTTATATATCAACGCATTTTATACGTTAAGCTTTGTATATACTGAATGCATTTTATATATACTGAATGCATGAATGGTTGATTATGGTTATGAATGAGTGATTTGTGTTTCAAGATACTGATAGATAATGACATGGAAAAGAGAAAAAAAAACTCAAAAAGCATACATTGGCTTTTAACATCCGGTTGTGCCCAAAAACGGATTTAGAAATCCACTTAAAAAATTAAACAGATTTCAGTTTTCCAGAAAATGGATTTGGACAGAAAGCATACACTGACTTTCGACATCCGGTTGTGTTCGAAAACGGATTTAGAAATCCATTTCACAAATTAAACAGATTTCAACATCTGGTTTTCCAGAAAACGGACCGTTTCAATTGTTAAAATTTTAAGTTGTTTATATTTTTTTTGTGATTCATTATATATTTATTTAATTATTTTTTCAAACTTTTGAAAATTAAATATTTTGTTAAATCTTTAATTCTTAATTTTGAATTTGTTTTTAATACAAACCAGTTTCTAGTGGTAATGATAAGCACGAATTTCATTTTACACAAACTGGAAACCGAAATCTTGTTTTTATTTTGTTTTACTTATTTTTTTGAATTTCTTTTTGAATTTTGAAATACTTTCTAATTATTTTGAATATTTTGTTAGTTGTGGTGATTTTGTTAGCTTTATGTATAAATTAGGGCTGCGCAAAATAAACCAAACGCACTGCACTGCCAAAAACTGCACTAAACTAAAAAATAGTTCGCATGAACTGCACTGAACTGAAAAACAGTTCAGACGAATTGAACTGAATTGTTTTTCTTAAAAATAAACTAGACTGAACTGTACTGCATTATAATATGAACTGAACTGTTTCATGAACTGCACTACGTCAGAACTGAACTGCAGTATTTTTGAATTGAACTGCACTAATTTATTTAACGTATTTGTTTTATATTTTTATTTATTAACTTTATTAATTAGTTGACAATTTAATTTCTTTTTAATTTAGTGTTAAATATATTTTTAATAATTTTTTATTTGTTATTTTATTTAATATTTTATTTATTGTTTATTGTTTTAATAATAGTTTACCGGACTTTAATTGTCGATATATAATTTTATTTAATATAGTTATATATAATATAAAAATCTAAAATTAAATAATTAATATATAAATATAAAAAAATTGAAATTAAATTTTATAAATAAAATTAAATAAAAAAATAAAAACATTAAAAGCTAATAAATAATAAATAAGTAAAAATAACTTGAAAATAATTAAATATAATTAATCTAGATATTATAAAAGCAAATATTTTAAATAAAAATTAATCATTATTAATTAAAAATTAACAAAGTAAAAATAACTATAAAATATATAACTAAAAAATTATGAAAAATAAAATTAAAAATAATGTAATAAAATAAAAAACAAATTAAAACAAAAATAATAAAAATAAATACATAAAATCTCAAGTTCAGAATTAAAAAACAATAAATATTAATAAAATATATTATAAAAACAATTAAACAGCAACTTAATAATACGTAAAATTAATCAAATTGAAAATTAAATCTTATATGTAAAATAAATAAATAAAAAACTAAATTAACGGAATTGGAATACCGATATACAAATATCAACTTTAAATAAAAAAATAATTTACCAACCGGACAACCGGACTTCCATTACCGATATATATAATTTTATTTAATATAAAATCTAAAATTAAATAATTAATATATAAATATAAAAAAAATTGAAATTAAATCTTATAAATAAAATCAAATAAATAAATAAAAACATTAAAAATTAACAAATAATGAATAAGTAAAAATAACTCGAAAATAATTAAATATAATTAATCTAGATATTATAAAGACAAATATTTTAAATAAAAATTTATCATTATTAATTAAAAGTTAACAAAGTAAAAATAACTATAAAATATATAACTAAAAAGATATATGAAAAATAAAATTAAAAATAATGTAATAAATGAATAAAAAAATAACAAATTAAAACAAAAGTAATAAAAATAAATACATAAAATCTCAAGTTAAGAATTAAAAAATAATAAATATTAATAAAATATATTATAAAACCAATTAAATTTCAAAATTAAAAAATAATAAAATATAATAAAATATATTATACAAACAATTAAGTAGCAACTTAATAATATGTAAAATTAATCAAATTAAAATTAAATCTTATACGTAAAATAAATAAATAAAACTAAATTAACGGAATTGGAATGCCGATATAAAAATATCAATTTTAAATAAAAAAATAGTTTACCAATCGGACTTCCATTATCGATATATAATTTTATTTAATATAAAATCTAAAATTAAATAATTAATATATAAACATAAAAAAATTGAAATTAAATCTTATAAATAAAATCAAATAAATAAATAAAAACATTAAAAACTCAAAAATAATTAAATATAATTAATCTAGATATTATAAAGACAAATATTTTAAATAAAAATTTATCATTATTAATTAAAAATTAACAAAGTAAAGTAACTATAAAATATAAAATAATAAAATTTTATTTAATGTACTTTAAATAAAATATAAACAATTTAAAATTAAATAATTAATACATAAATTATAAAATAATTGAAATTAAATCTTACAAAATAAATCAAATAAAAAAATAACAAAATTGAAATCATCAACCGGACTACAAATGACGGTTAAAAAAAAACTGATCTTGAATTTCGTAACTGAGCTTTGAATGCCGGTAGACAATTCAACCAAGCTTCGAATACCGGTTCACAATTCCAAATCTGTTAGTTCACCGGGTTTCGAAAGCCGGTTAAAGATTTTACCGGGTTTCGAAATACGGTCTACCCAAATCCGTTTTTCACTTCTACATAGTCTTAGAAACGATCCTACACATAATATATTTTTTTCATGTTCAAACAATAACCATATTCATTTATATTTCCAAGTACATTCAAACAATAACCATAAATAGAAGAATAGTGCATACCACTATTGAGAAAAACAAAGAACCTTCCTTGTAGATTTCTTCTGTGCACCAGCCGGTGTGGGTTTGGATGCAAAGGGCCTCCTAGCAGCAGCAAATTTCAAATTAGGGTACTCTGAGTGGAAAACGTCTCTTTTAATAAAGAGAAAGTGAAGGAGTGATCTTAAGAAGTGTTGGGGGTGTGAGATTTATGACAGAACCCGTGACTTTAGAGCAGAGCCAGAGATAATCTTTTTCTTTTAACTTTTACCGTTGAATAGTCAAAAGGTTCAGAGGGGTACTATTGGAAATTTGATATTTTTGGGGGTGTAGTAGAACTCTTTGGAGGTGTAGGGAGAAGCTCCCAATTGGAAGATGTGTGTTTGCAGTGCATTATGACACCAAAACCCAAAATATTAATTGCTTTGTTTAAAGAAGAAGATGAAAAGTTAAGTGTTAGAGGACAAAAAATTGACTTTGATGAGTGAGAAGATAAGTGTTGGAAAAGGAAGGTGAAAGGTTGGTGATGGTGGTCTTGGAAAACAAAAAACGAAAAACTTTGTAGTAGTGGCGTTGGCATGAATTAATTTTTTTGGGAAGATGGAAAGTAGGTCTTTACTATTGAAGAAGATAGTTGAAATTATGTAAGAATTTTATTATGACTTCTTTGAAGATGCAAAGTAAGTTTCTATTACTTGTCTACAAGGAAAATTGGATAACATCATTGAAACTTAATTTTTTATTTAGAAAGTTGGCAACATCAACTAAACTTTTACTAACATCATTGTCGCATATAGTATTTTGGATCTTACACGAAATGAGGAAGAAAAATTTTTGAAAGACAACAATACAATGAAAATGACACATTATGTATTTGTGGATTTGTGAAAGATAAAAAAACAAATGTTAACATGATAGATTTACCAAAAATAATAAATTTTAGTATTTTAGGGATGTCCATCCAATGCAAATATTTTGTAGAAAGAAAAATTTTATTGTTCATTACATTCTAGTGCTAAGACAAAGAAGTTTTCCAGTGTGAAAACTTTCTCATTGGCACTTTGACAACAAACTTTATGATTTGAGAATTTCAAAATGGGCATTTGGTCCCACAAAACTATTGGTCTTCATAATAAATAATAACAATGCATTATAAATATGCAAAATTTTCTTGTTTATTGTGGATCTGCCCATTGATATATTTCAATGCATTAAGACCATAAAAAATGAATTGCTTCTAGTTACAATTAATGTTGTGTGAATTAATGCTTGGTGAGAATAAAATTAAAGTCCCAATTATTAATTAATTTTCATTATATTACTTTCATTAACAATGTTTGAAAAACATAATTTCATAATCTAGAAAATTTTAAAAAAAATATCATATTTTCCAATTACAACTTATTGTAAAGAACTTTGATGTCAATGCTAATTTTGTTACACTCAACTTTGAAAAAAAGAAAATCTATGCCTTCTTCCAAAGCATGAAGAAGGAATGAGTTAATTAATAATTAGATGCGGACTACACTTACCAAGATGCGAGGGTTTGACATGTAGTTGGACTTTTTAGTTACCAATATAAATTGAAGTTGAACTTTTGGATTATTGAAATACAAATTCAATTAATAATTTTAATAAAAGAATAAAAATAAAAATGCCTAAATAAAAATATATAAAAGATTAAAATGTCACCAAATAATACAAAATGCTAATTTCAAATCCTAAAGACAAACTTTTTAGTTTATTAAACTATCAAAAACTGAGTTTTGAATTTTGCCAAAATCAATTAAAGAAATAAATATCACTATATAAGTCAAACAAATTTGAAGCTCAATATTTATATTTAAATAATTATATAATAAAGATTAACTGATTATATAATAAAAATAAATCTTCAATATTGATAAGTATAAATATATGTTTATTTGTTAATCTTAAAATGTTTGCTATCAGTACTATTGGTTATTCTTATTATTGCTATTAATTGTTACTATTATTATTAAAGTATACAAAAAATATTATTGAAAAAAATAAGTATGTCTTTTTGGTATTGAAAAAATATTTACTTTACGCTATTTATAGTGATAATTTCTAATCTCAAATTTTCTGTAGGATTCTAAAAGATTGAACATTATTTCGGATATACATCTCTATTGCGTACATCATTACTTTGCATATATCATTATTGCATCCAAAAAAAAGTGTTTACATATAATTGAATTAAATTAAGTTAAATTGAATCATGTAATATATTATTATACATTATTATTAAATAGTAAATAACAAATGTCAAATATTAATAATTATTTTTCTTATATTAAAATTAACATAGCAAAATACAACTCATAAAATAATAATCCTAAATAATAAAAAAATTGGTGTGAGAAGACCACGAGAGAGCATTGAATGTTTTGGAAATGATTAACTGTTGCATGCTCCAGCCAAAAGGTGTGCGACAAGAAATCTGTTGTTATCTTTTCACACTTAAGTATGCTTTGGAAGATACAAAAGTTACCTAAAACATAAAAACAAAGTTTTTCAACAATCCACGTATTTGAATCAATCATAAAAAAATACTTTATACTTTAATTTCAATTTTAAAGTATCTTCGGTAATTCAACATGATTCACAGTTACTCTATCATACCTCATATGCATAAATTCCTTGTACATTCACATGTATTCACCCACTTAAATCATACCAACTATTAATGTACTCCAAGAATAAACCATGCTTAGAGAAATGGTAAAACAAAAACCAATTCATGCATATATTCATACAAAGTTCAAGACTTCTCTCAAATAGTGACTACAAAAGTCCTTTTCAAAAATCATACTTTAACATCATATATTCATCCCTCATATCACCTAACTTTAACATCCATACTTAGTCATATTTTCATACATTAGTTTCACATTATGCATTCCATAAGGTGCATTCCAAAAACAGAACCCACATTCTACAGATAACCCATACCAAAAATCATACTTTACCTAAATCGCATCTGCACTAATCCCTTTACTCTAATACATTAAGCCAATTCCAATTTAGTATCGTCACCCAGTCATATTTCCATGCATTAGATACACAACAATAAAGTTTGTCTAATTCCTATTACTACCACATGTATGAGTCCAAATAAACCCCAACAAAAACCCACCCTACAACACCACAACACCAAATGCACACCCTATTGTGCTCCACGTGTTTCCTAGCGGTACATACTTGCCGCCAGGCAGTGCATCAAAGTTCTTGCACAAAAACCACACCACATCACGTTTCCTACTTCATACAAATCCTATTTCTCATATAATTTCAAATGTACAACAATTAAACCGTAACTATCATGTTTCCAATTCATTCCCAACCCTAACATGAACCCCTCATGCTCATGTACTCATCCAATCATCAAAACATCATCAACTGTGGAATTTCTCAATCAATTACATCAATAACCAATTGCATACGAGTTCATGAATTTATAGAACACCCAAAGATACCACAAAACCTAAATAAATGCAAAAAAAAAAAACCAACCTAGTTCGTGTCGCCTGGTGGGCCTTCATTGTTTCTAGGCAGTTTCTGGGTAGAACCTAGAAACTAGGTTCAACAACATGCACCTCCTGGCAGGCCATAAACGCCGTTAGGCGATTTCTGGGAAGAAACCCAAAAAAGCGAAAACCAGCGAAATTGCAAGAAGAAAGAGGCACCCATGATTCAACACATCATGAAATACATTAAGCACGATTTAAATAGATAGGTGTAGGTCCCCTTACCTAGAAATTCTGCTCCAATGCACTCTAAAGTTTCTTCTTGGTCCATAATTGATCTAGCCTTTTTTTCTTCCCTTGAGTGCACTTTCTAGTCTTCCAACTCTCCCTTAGGTTCAGTTTTAGTGTTTTGAAAACTCTCTCCTAGCAACCACACAAAATGACCCTCACCAATACACCACTCCCCTTTTCCTAATCAAGTTTCCACTTAAGAAAATGAACTAAATTACTTAAAATAAAAAATGAGGGTTAAGTGTCATTCAAATGCCATTAACCAAGAGGTTTCTTTTCTATAATTTCCACCCCAGTACCAAGCATATGCACAACTATCAAGTCATTACATGATTCATGTTATTTCATACAAACAAACAATTTTAATGCAACATCACACAGTCATGTATACATATAAAATAAAATAAATAATTAAATATCACACTAATGACTCAAACCTAAGTCATCTCAGCACTACTCAATGTGCTCAACCATTTGAGCTACCATTGCTCCTTACTATGATTTGACAATTTAATTCTTTTAGATATAACTCTCATCCCTAATTATCGTAATTAAATATTTATACTTTATTTAATTTTCTCGGGTCTTACATTCTCCCCAACTCACAAGAATTTTCGTCCTTGAAAATTTCACTTACCATGAAACAACTGTGGATAGGATTACTTCATGGGATCCTCCATTTCCTACATCATCTCCTACGTAGCTTCGTCCCAAAGGACTTTCACTGTCCATATCTTCTTTCCTCTAAGCTTCTTAACATGAGAATCCAATATTCTCAATAGCCCAATGTCCAATTTCAGATCCTCCTAACACTAAACATCGTTTGTCTCTAGAATATGAGTGGAACTTGTTATGTACTTCCGTAGTTGTGACACATGGAATACATTATGCAAGTTCACCAAGTGTGGTGGCAAGGCGATCTCATATGCTATCAGACCAATCCTCCTATTAATCTGATATGACCCGATGAACTTCAAAGTCATTTCCTTGATTTGATAGCCCTCCCAATGCCATTAATGGGCGTGATTTATAGGAATACATGATCTCCAGCCTCAAACTCCAGTGGTCTCCTCCTCTTATCGGTGTAAGACTTCTACCTACTTTGCGTTGCTCACATCCAATCTTGAATCAATTTCACCTTCTCTGTCATTTGTTACAAAAATTCGAGTCCAATAATAACTGAGGAGACCAAGAAAGCAAGATTTTTGGACTTCCATTTTTCTTTTGAAAGACCCTGCCTTAGATCATATCATTGTCTTGATACCTACACAACGACATTCTTCATCTTCTTCCATATAATTCCTCATACGGTGTCATTCCGATGCTCTAGTGCTAACTATTGTTCTAAGTGAACTTCACGAAAGGTAGTATCTCACTCCAACTTCCCAAGTGATCCAACACACAAGCCTTTAGCAAATGCTCTAAAGATTGAATGGTCCTTTCAGACTGACCGTCTGTTTAAGGACTATAGGCTGAACCCATCCGCAATTACGTACCCAACATTGTGTGCAGTAATTGCTAGAACCTTTATGTGAACCTCGAATCACAGTCTGACACTATACTCGCTGGCAACCCATGCAATCTGACCACCTCCCTAACATATAACTCTTCCAACTTGTCTATTGACATACTTTGGTGGATCAGTAAGAAATGGACACACTTCGTCAATCTGTCTACGATCACCCAGATTGAACCATAATCCTTAGCTAATTTCGGTAAATGAGTCATGAAGTCCATTTAGTTATTGTCCCACTTCCATTGAGGAATGCCCAATGTCTGTAGTGTGCCTTCCGACCTTTAATGTTGAATCTTAGGTTTTAGATATACCAAGTAGGACGCTACAAAATCTGCCACGTCCATCTCTAGTCTGTTCCACCAGAAGGATTCCTTCAAATCCTTATACATCTTAGTCATACTTGGATGTATGTTAGGGTGGATTTTATGTCCTTCCTCCATAATTATCTTCTTCAAATCCCACTTCGCCAAAATGCACGCTCAATTTCTAAAACATAGAATGCCATCCGACCCCATCTTGAATTCCTTATCTTTCTTAGAGTTCAATAAATTGACTATATGCTGCAACTCTGCATCGTTTCCTTGCTCTACTTGAACTTCTTCTTAGAATGCATTGGTGACCTTTAACATACTGCACCAGATATAATCGAGATTCAACTGTATTCCCAAGTTCATATCGTGAAGCTTCTCAATTAACTCAACCTCTTTCACCATTAACGACAACATGTGAGCTCGGGATGGTATAAAAGCTCAAAGTCCTTGAGATGGTATAAAAGCACAAAGTCGTAGTCCTTGAGATACTCCATCCATCTCCTCTATCTCATATTAAGCTCTTTCTGATCAAACAAGTACTTCAGGCTTTTGTGATCGTTGAAGACTTGAAACTAGGAGTCGTATAGATAATGTCTCCGGGTCTTTAGAGCAAATACCACGACAATCAATTCTAGGTCATGAGTAGGACAATTCTTTTCATGAACCTTTAGTTGTTGAGACGTGTATGCTACTGGTCGCTTCTCATGCATTAGCACACAACCCAAACCCTGATACGACGCATCACAATACACCTCGAACGCCTTAGTCGTGTTTGGTATTGCCAGCACCTAAGCAATAGTCAACCTCTTCTTCATCTCTTCAAAACAATCTTCACATTTCTCTGTTTAGGAGAGCTTGATCCTTCTGAGTGACTTACACAACAGACTCATAAATTTTTAGAACCTTTCCACAAAGCTCCTGTAAGATCCTGTCAAATCTAAGAAACTCCTCACCTTCGATATTGTCTATGGTCGCTCCCATTTCAACACCGTCTCAATCTTCACCGGATCCACCGCGATATGTTGTGCTGATATCACGTGGCCAAGAAATTGTACCTCCTCCAACCAAAACTTGCAGTTGGACAACTTCCCATATAATTAATGCTCCCTGAGTATGGCTAATACAATCCTCATATGCTTTGCATGTTCTTCTTGATCCTTGGAGTAAATAAGAATGTCGTCAATGAACACAACGACACACTTATCTAAACACGGTTGGAATATCCTTTTCATGTAGTCCATGAAAATTGCAGGAGCATTAATCACTCCAAACCATATCACTACACACGTAACGTGACATGAATGTTGTCTTATGAACATCCTCTAGTTTGACCCCTGCCACTTTTCTAGCAATATCTCTCAAAATGTAGGTTTTCTTCTCTATTCTTTTACACACTTATTTCTTTTTAACTTATCTTCTAGATATTTATTCTCCAAGTTAGTTTATGTTTGATCAAATTTCAACAAAATTTTTGTTTATTTTTTATTTTAAGCTAAAATAGCCAAGTGTATAACATAATTTTATGAGCTTCGGATCTTGTTAGATGCAAATGTTTAGTTTAGATCAATGGATGCAAACACTATTTGTTGTGTGCTTTGTTTGACATATGAAAAAAATGTATACTTTATTGATAAGCTTATGCTTGGATAGATAATAAGTATATTTTGTCATATACAAGCCTATCAAACTTATAAATAATTATTTTATGCTTGCAGGGAATGTTCTCTTCTTCATTCTTTAAAATAGATTTCACAAAGTTAGGTCAGTATCAAGATCCTTTGAAGAACATGCTAAAAGTTACTTAGTACAAACAATGTTTGTTTGCATAACTATCTATAAAAGTTTGATTCATCTTGATAAGACATAACCTTCTTCCTTGTGAGCAATCATGTAATATTTTATATCACTTTATTTGTAAATCTTTGTATTTTAGCTAGATGTGACTACGTTTGGAAGAATACTCAAGTCTTAATAATTTTGATTCATCTTGTATCCATCAAAGGAAATTTCTCACAAGTCGCTATTCCACTCTTCTATGGTGAAAGCTATAATCTATTGTTGGTAAGAATGCAGACTTATCTAGAGGAGCTAGATTTATGGGAATTCATGGAGGAAGATGTTGATGATCAATTGTTGGAAAATCCCTCCATAACCGAAATCAAAATTTGAAATGGAAAAAAGATAAAGAAGGAAAATGAAAAGTCATGCTTGTGTTCAGGTGCTTCACAAACGATTCCACCAGAATCATGGCCCTAGAGTCACCTAAAGAAATTTGGGATTATTTGAAAGTTGAATATGAAGGAAATGAGAATATTCGAGTCATTAAAGTTCTAAACTTGATAAGGGAGTTGGAGCTACAAAGGATGAAAGAGTCTAAGAAAATTAAGGAATACTCACCCAAAATGTTGGGTATTGCTAACAAAATCAAATTATTGGAAAAAGAGTTTTTCAAATTCTATACTCGTTAAGAAAATTCTGGTGACGATGTTAGAGAAATATGAAGTATTTATTGCTTCATTAGAAAACACAAAAGATTTGTCTACAATTAGTTTGACAAAAGTGATACATGTACTCCAAGCACAAGAGAAACGAAGAATAATGGGAGAAAATCATGTGGTTGAAGGTACTTTATTTCATACTGGCAAAGGTACTCTTGAAGTCAAGAACAATTAAAAGAACAAATTCAACAACACGCATGTTTTTCCATCTTGTCCCTATTGTAAGAAAAAAATCATCAACATAATAACTGTTGGTGGAGGCTAGATTCAAAATGCCAAAAATATGGTCAATTTGGAACATGTGGAAAAGATATGAAAAACCTAACATCCCTAGGAAGATGTCAAGATTGTAGAGGAAGAATCAGAGGAGGAAGTAATTCTTACAACATCATATGTTACAACCAACAAATCTACATAAGATTGGTTTATTTGTACAAACTATATGACTCATGATCGAGCACTTTTCAACGAACTCAACAAATAAGATATTTCCAAAGTAAGAATTGGGAATGAAGAATAACTTGTTACGAAAGATTCATGAACAATTTCAATTAAAACCCATTCAGGTGTCAAATTAATTTTTTATGTCTTATATGTTCCCAAGATTACTTAAAAATTGTAAAGTGTTGTTCAACTATTAGATAAATGTTATAATGTCTCCTTTGAAAACAAATTTTGTATGATCAAAGATGCTAACAATTTATAAGTATTCAAAGTTCACATTATAAAAAAATGCTTTAATTTGGATTTGATGAAGAAGGAATTGGCAACAAATGAAGAGAATATAAAAGAGATATCAAAATAAAAAGAAGATAGCTATGATAACCATCTATTAAGAAGTTTGATGTCCAAATGAAAAGTGTTAATGAAGACCCATATTTTAACATCCATCAAATATCCAATGTCACTACCACAAAATGCACAATAGACAAGGATAAACGAAAAAATACAATAAAGAATGTCAAATTGAATCAAAATGTGATTGCATAGAAGAAAGAAAAAAAATCAAGAATTACAAGGAAAGAGAGGAAGAAATACAATAGACAATGTCACGTTCTTGATTGTGTCAAAAGCATTCACGACGATGATACTAACTTGTCACTATGAACGGTGTTAAGAATAGATTCCATAAACTCCCTATTTGGAACCACATTGAAAGTCAAGATATTGATGGTGGAATCCGTAGTTTGCAAACTTATATGCCTCAGTTCTAAAATAATCTAGACATATAGCATGTATAGGCCTCAATTCTCCAACAATCGAGACATAAATCTCTACATAAAATAAAATGATTAAAAAAAGAGTGACAATTTTAAAAATTTAACAAACTTATAGGCATCGATTCTAAAATAACTGAGGCATATATCAGTTCTCTAGCAACCGAACCATATAAGTTTGCAAAAATTTCAAAATCACCACCGCGATTTTATATGTCTCAGTTTCTTTAAAATCAAGGCATATCACCTAAGTTAAAAAGTCAAAACTGCACTAGTGTTGGGACATTGTGAGAGATGTAGGTTTTAGCTTTTCTTGCATATTGGGTAGATGGTAATGCGAGGTTGATTAGTGGAAGCTTTTTTTGTACGTGAATTTTTAATAAGAATTGTATGGAGGTGACAAATTGCAAAATAATCTTAATTGAGAATCGTGTTATAAATATGTTTTTGCTTTATAAGAAAAATGCCTTTAATATTATAACTTTATTAAATTAAAGATAGTACAACCAATTTTTTCTTAGAAATAATTTGTCTACATTGTCAAGGCTGTATTGAATATAGTGCTTTGATCATGATTGTGCCACGTGTCAAGCTAACATGATTGATTTCAATTTAGTCCCTCTATTTTGAATTTTGATTCAATTTAGTTACTCCTATTTTTTAAAATGATTCAATTTTGTCCTCTCCAATTTGGGACCAAATTAATAATTAAGCTTAATTACAACTTATATATTCATGTTAAAATAATTTTTATCATTTATACATGAAATCACTTCCTAAACACTCATGTTATTTTATTTATTACATTATTTTACTTGTAATTTTTTACACTTGAAATTTTTTACATATGTATAAAACAAAATAATTTGAATAGTTAGGTGGAGTAATTTGATGTCTAAATGATAAAAAATTAATTTAACATGTATATATAAGTTGTAATTAAGCTTAATTACTAATTTTATCTCAAATTGGAAAAGTCAAAATTGAATCATTTTAAAAAATAGGAGGACTAAATTAAATCAAAATTAGAAATAGAGGGATAAAATTGAAAACAACCACGGTTAGCTTGACACGTGACATAATATACTTGCCATGTGGCAGTTTTTTTTAATTTCAAAAAAACTAAATTAAAAAAAATAAAAATTTCATGAATTGGCACGTGTCACGACCATGATGTGACGTGTGGCAGTTTAATTTTCTTAAAAAAATTTAAAAAAAAATAAATTAAAACTTTTACAAAATGACATGTGACATGTGACATGTACGGACACTGTGTTAATATCTACCTAACAGAAAAGACCAAATTAAATATTTTTAAAGAATTAGAGGACCAAGTTGAAAAAAAAATAATAAGAGGATCAAAATGAATCAAATCAATAAATTAGAGACCAAATCAATAATTAAGCCAACACCAAGATGTCCGGTAGGATAATGTAAAAAACGAAAAAAAAACTATAGTATTCAAATTATTATATGTTAAATTAGAACAAATTATTTGGTGTCTTTAATTTTAAAAGCAAATAAAAACATTGCTGCAAAAAGTAGTTCAAAATATTTAACCTTATAAATAAACTATCGAGGTTAACTGAATTTACACAACGATAACCTACGTAATGTAACGTCACATTTAATTATTAAGCGTAATTAAAAGAAACGTCACACACAAATAGTACAACAGTGCAGTCCTGGGATCTTAAACACAACCCCTACAATCCTAGGCACACCACGATGCCAAAAGAAAACCAGATAAAGTTCTAACAAGAGGAGATAAAGTATTAAGGAGTCAAGCAATACATGGGTCATGGCCCTAACAAAAACTCAAAAGAAACATGAAGTCCAGGCCAAGTAGACTATGTAGCGGAATCATCTCTCCTCTATTGACCACGAGTGTCTCTCGCATCTGCTCCCATCAATAAATTGATGATCATCGCAAGAGTAGAAGAATAACATACAAAGCATTCAAACAAGAAAAGGGTAAGCTAGAGCCAAAACTATTTCATCAATGCAATCAGATACACATTCACAATCTATTATACATACATCACCCAAGCATGTTAAGACCTTCCAAACAATACACTAAGACTCGACTCGAATCATCCGGATACATATAACCTTGTCGGATTCAACGGATGCTTGCATTTGTGGTGGATACCTCTGCTCACCCCCGAGCTATGTGTTACAAGGGTTACAATGAATCAATTCCCTCACACACAAGGTTAGCCCTTAATGAGTTTCAGGCCTCCTGCTACTCTCACCATAGGAGTCAGTCCGCTCTAAGTGAGACTAACTAACTCCTTAGAGCATCAGGATGCAATCCTTACCTTGAATCCTTACCAAGTTATATAGATGGGGCACCACCATGGACACCCAGAAACAAGGGCCATGGAATTACGTCCCAACCACTGAAGCGCGACCCTGAAAGTCTCACCTAGAGACTCCAAGGAATTACGCACTGACACGGACCAAACATAATCATACAGCCAAGTAATACACATCATGCAAGTATATATTCATTAGGCCAACCTTTAAAGCCAATACCTTTCACGTTCCAGGTCAAACTCACTCCAACTTATACTCCATCCATGAATATAGAATTTCCACTCATCACGTTACCATGCCACTTTAATACCAACCATTTCATTAATATCCCATGCAAAGCTCATGCCAAACCCATTATCCATAAATCATGAATCACACCACTCATGCATACTCATTTTCCTCATACTTTTAAACACAATACTTAAATCCAAGCAAGCATTAACCATTCGAGGTCAAGGAAAATGATCAAACATCACACTACCTCGCCCAGCTCCTCACTCAGGCTCAAGGGTCTCGCTCAGGCGAAAGGCTCTCGCTCAGGCGAGCCCCCCCTGGCCTAGGCGATGGCTCGGAAAGGGGAACAGTAGCCTCACGCGAGATCTCGCTTAGGCGAGACCCCTCTCGCTTGGGTGAGATGCTCGCTCGCTCAGGAACAACATGGGTCGCCTAAGCGACCACTCGCGTGAAGTAGCTTGGGCGAGCCCCTATTAATCTCGCCTAGGCGAGACATGCTCGCTTGGGTGAGAAAACCAGTGCTCACCATTGTTCTCTCGTGCAACAGTCCAATATTACCACACAACCAACATAATATCATCTCACAAACTCACAGTAGCATGCTATCCAATCAAATCATGCAATATCATCAAACAATCACAAAAAACACAGATTTGGAAAAAACCCTAACTTCCCTTACCTGGAAGGGTTTAATAGAGGCCATCGACTCCACAACAGTGAGTACAGCCGCTCCAAGGATGATTTAAAAAGCTGAAAACCACGAAACAGACCTTAGAATGAATCTCCTACAGAACCCTAGTTAGGGAACACGAAGATGTGCTAAGGAAGAGGTGATACTAGGTGAAAGATAACTTACGTTGAGCAAGAAGGGCTTGAGCGAAGCTTGATGGTGGTGAGGGATCAAACTCTAGCAGGGAGATTGACTGCTGCAGCTCAAGGCTCTCTGAAAGTGAATGGCAAGTGAGGATTAGGGCATACTTAGGATGAGTTTTATCCTTTGTGTCAGTCCTTAGGCCCACACACAAGGGACAACCCTTTAATTTAAGGCAGAAAGGAAAAGACATTTTAATAGGCCTTACACATAATATATATCACTTCAAAAAAAACTTATTAAATAACAACGAAATCAAAATAAATTAAAAATTAAAAATATTTAATTTAATCAATATAATAATTATTTGTTTTTAATTTGTTTACTATTTAATGATTTTTTTACTGATGTATTCTAAATGTTTTATTATTATATTCTATTGCATAGTGACTATCTACTACACTCGAGATAAATTGTTTTCTCAATTTCAACAACCACCAAAATAGAAAGAGGTTTAATTTAATTAAACACTTTATTTTTCAAGTTTAATATAAAAATAATTGAAAACCCATTTTAAAATAATGATAATTTATGAAAATTGAAACTTTTTGGATTGATTTGAGTCTTTAAATTTATTGATTTCATTTATTTTTTCGGTTTGCACTTTATTTATTTACCTTATAATCTGTGCAAACCAAATTGAGTTTAATAAATTATTTGTATTACTTATTAGATGTGTGTATAAAAGAAAATTTTAATGTGTTTGTCTATGGTTTCAAGAGTTTATAACACTTGAAAGAGATTCAATTTTTATTGGCGATAAGTTGTAAAATCATTAGAGATCGACCACTATATTTTGACTGCATGATGGACACCGGCAGAACATTGAAGGGACAGGGAAAGCCACGACTTCCCCAAAACTTTTGGGATTTTTTTTATATATTTATATATTTTTTTAAATTATAATTATATATTATTTATATTAAGTTTATATATGGAAAATAATAATAATAATTAAAATAAAAATGTAATGGAAACATTGATTATAAAAGAGATTAGAGTTTTGTTTTTGTTATAAAATTTTCCTACCATGTAAATTATTATGAAAGTGTGTGAGGAGAAAAAAATACGAAGAAATGGATTGGAAATAGAGGTTGGACAACACATAGATTGAGATTGAAATATACATTTTTGCATGATCTCTCACGTACCAAGGTTAATATCTTATAATGATTTATGTATGTTAGATTTATGATTCTTCTTAAGATGTTTATCCCAAATTAGTATAAATCCTAATTATGATTTTAGGGATTCTTTTATGAAATTGGTATGAACCCTACTTATAATTTTTTCCAAATTAGTATAACCCTTAATTATGAAATTTAGGGATTTTTGTGTTTTCCTACCTATGGTAAATTTTGTAAAGTTTTGAATTTATATAGGAGTGATGATAAATTTATATTAGAAAGATTATGATAAAGAGTAAAAGAATTAATTCTTTTTTTCTTGAAGGAGGAAAGTTTGTGATAAAGATGAAAAAAAATTGCATCTACGTTAACTAAACTTGAGAAATCTCATGATAACCAAGAATTCAAGACAATGAAAAATAAATCTATGAAATACCTAGAGTTACATATAATGAATTTAAAAATTCATTAGAACGTGATTCGGGAAAAGTGTCCTCAAATTTCACAATACTCACCAAATCAGATTGATGAGGTACGAAGGGCTTATCTAAAATGGTATTCATGGTTTCGTATCATGATATAATAAGGAATGATAGTCATATTTTTCTGAATTCTACTATTATGTGTGCTTGTTTTAAGTAGAAGAAATGAAGAGAGAAAATGAAGAGTTTTTTTTAACTTATATATATATATATATATATATATATATATATATATATATATATATATATATATATAATGTAATTTGGCACCCCCAAATATTTTGTCCAAGTTCCACCACTGATGATGGAGCTGATAGAGTGCTCAAAGATATTTTATTTTAAGTTTCTCCTAATTTTTTTAAAAATATTTTTTAACTTTTTTCTGATAAGTTTATAGAGGGGGTTTCACTAGGGGATACCAATGAATTTATGGGTCTTCATCTCCTTATATGCTCAACTTTTTCATTTTTACTTAATGTATGACTTAGACTCACACTTTGATTCTTATAACAATCTTTTCTTTAAAAGCGAGTCTCTTCAACCATATTGATACACTTCCCTTTCAGTAAAAACATTTCTAAATACGAGTACTCCTTTACTCTACCGTCATTCTTCTTCACTGAACACAATTACCTAAAGTTCACGAAAAAGTACCAGTGAAATAAATAAATCTACAAAAGACAAAAAGGTGTGGACATGTATTATGTTAATTTATAACAGAATCACATTCTCATTAAATCACATAGGTTTCGAAACAGTAATAAATTCAATGCTATATTATGTCAGAAATTTATGTATCATCTAAATCAATTTATTTGAATAGAATTATAATTGTGTCTTACTTTTATTAAAAAAAAGTCATAAATCTAAGGTCTGAATTTAAGAACCGCATTTTAACACCGAAAACATGTAGGGCCTTGTAATTCAGGTGGATCTAAGAGCCTTGCAAGGAAAAGAGATGAAATGGTGACAATACTACATATCTTCAAATGAAATTTATGTTTTAATTTTTTAAATTATGTCATAAAACTTTTCTTCAATTTTATAGGAAAAAGAGTATGGCCAAAAGGTTAGTAGAGGAGAGGTATGGATAGCCACCCACAAGCATGCTAATGGAACATTTGTTAGTGATGAAGAAAAAGAAATTTGTGTAAGTTTGATTCTAATAAATTCTATAATTATCATCCACAATTCATGTTATTTTAATTAGTTTCTTCTCGTGTTCTGTATAGGAAAAAAATTAATCATATGAATTAAAATTATCAACATCCCAATCAAAAGATGTATCAAGTACCGATTCCTTAGCTTTTGCTTTCGGAAGTCAAAAACATTCCGAACGTGTTAGGGGTTTAGGTTTGGGACCTTGCCCATCTAAAGTTTTTGGCTTCAATGCACATTCATATAGTGGGGCGTCTTCAAGTTGCCCTTCTTATACACAGGGGTTTCAAAACCGCCGGTAAGTGTTGTTTTACCAAGGGTTAGTCAAAATTGCCGGTAATCCATTAACGACGCTAGTTATTCTAGGGGAAAAACAAATCGCCGATAACTCCTTTAACGGGGGTTAAAACCGCCGAAAATGTCATAAATAACCTATAGTAAAAATTGTTTTTGTTGTAGTGATGTGTCTTACTTTTTATTAAAAAAAGTCATAAATCTAAGGTCTGTAAGAACCGCACTTTAACATTGAAAACACGTAGGGCCTTGTAATACAAGAAAAAAAAGAGAAATCATGATTTAATTTTCTTTATAAATATTGCATTTTTTCGTTCTAATAGTTAGCTTTATTTTTTCTTGCATATTTTTTTGAATAAAAAGTTAGGAGGGTCATCCTAACTTCTTTTTCCAAAAATACACAACAAAAAGAAATAAAAATTAAAGTATAACAATTTGAATGAAAAAAATGTTTGGGATTTTTGGGTTTTCGGAAATATGAGAGATATGAGATATGTTATACGGATGAATATGTTTTTGTATTTTATTGATACACCATATATATAGAGTAAAATGTAACAGAATATCAAATATAAAATATTTACAATATCTCACTTTTAATCTAAAATAATAACTAATTTCTAAAACTGAAACATATATCTAAACCTGAAATATTTTCTAGAAACTAATTTAAATAAAAAAAAGATATTAAGTAATATTTTCAACATTCCTCCTTGCTTAATATCTGTTTATTTAAATTTTATATCTTCATATTTAGTTCTCCATCTTTTGATGCTTTATTTTCTCCTCTTTTTGTGCTTGTAATTTTTGTTTTTCTCTTTCTTCCATGACATCACATCTTGCTTCAATTTGATATTCTTCTTTGTATTTCTTCTTTTATCATCATCATCTTCTTTGTCAACGGTGGATTTCATGGTAGTGGCATTGGACCTTTTGTGAATATTAGAATGTGGACCTCCATCTACTTTCTTCACTTGGACATCTACTTTCTTCCAGATATATTTATCTTCTTTTGATATTGATCCTTCTTTCATACTCATTTTATTTGTAGCACATTCGTCCTGGATCAAATCCAACGCAAATATTTTGTCTTTCATGTGGACTTTGAATACTTCGAGGTTGTTCTCCATTCCCAATCTTTTATATTTGAATTGTTGAGTTTCTTGAAAAGTTCTCCATTCCTTGAAAATATTTGATTTGTTGAGTTTCTTGAAAAGTTCTCTATCATGAGTCATGGGGTTTGTGCAACCATTATCTATAATCCAATCTTTTATAGATTTGTTAGTTGTGACACATGATGTTGTAAGAAGTAGTTCCTCCTCTTATTTATCCTCCACAATCTGGACATCTATTGAGAATTTTGGGATTTGCATACCTTTTCCACATGTCCCCATTGATCGCATTTGTGACATTGACATCTGGCCTCCACCAACACTAGTTGGGTTGATGACCTTTCTTCTTGCAATAGTACAGTCTCAATTAAAAGTGAGAATTGTTAGATTGTCCATAGTAAATTCAATCAAAGTATAGTCTCAATTAATTTTACTATGCCTAATCATGTCTATTCCTTTGTTTCTTTACCAAATAGAAAACTTAATTAATCAAAGTAAAGTCTTGACTAATTTTAGTTAAAGTAATTACCTCTAATCAAATTA
>Ga0214542_1005307_pt1 | contig 24620 bp, 20 predicted proteins | sample CNSS1metaG_FD_160096 | JGI IMG/M metagenome (GOLD analysis project Ga0214542, IMG submission 160096) | Root nodule microbial communities from cowpea collected in UCLA plant growth center, Los Angeles, California, USA - CNSS1 | ecosystem: Host-associated > Plants > Roots > Nodule | place: USA...
TAACAAGATTAAGTTTATTTTAATTTATATTTTACATTAAACTTTATTTAAAATTGTTTTAAAGTTGTTAATAGAGAATAATGCTAATAACAAAAAAAAAATCATAAATTATATTGATATTTTATTACATCATACTTTAATATTGTTTTTTATTTGAATTTTATTTTAAATAATTGCATATTTTTAAAATGTGTAAAATTCAATAATTTCTATACAAATGTTTTAGTTGGTGTCAAAAGAATAATTATATAAATTTAAGATAATTAACTAGTTTATGTAACAAAAAAAACAAATAAATTTAAAATTTGAAAACAATTTTAAGTAAAATTGAATGTGAAACAAATTTAAATAAACTTTGTTTTGTTGAAAATATATAATAAAAATATCAATTTGAATAAAAAAATCAAATTTAATAAAAATATTTGTATAACATTTATATAAAAGTTAAATTTTGTTTCAATTTGGAAGGGAACGAAATTGTATAATTTTTACAAAAATTGAAACTAAATTGAGAAAAAAATTAAAATGGAGGGATCAAATTGAGAATGAGAAAATGACACCTGGCATAATTGTGACACATGGCATTGTCACGGCCACGTGGCACGATGTCAGCTTGACACGTGCCAAATTTTTAATTTTTTAAAAGGTTTTAAAAAAATAAATAAAAAAAATTCAAAAAATTCAAAATTCAAAATTAAAAATTAAAAAAAAATCTAGAAACTGACACATGGCACCTCATTTAACACCGTTACTACACCACTAACGGAAAGGACTTGATTGCATCAAATTTCCTAAAATTGGGACCAAATTGAGATAAAAAAAATTGAGGGACCAAATTGATATTTTACTACGAAAATGGGGACCAAAGGAATAATTTAACCTAACTTTTATTAGTGTATAAAAAAAAATTCATTAGAATTTAAAAGATTGAAGTAAACAAACATATAAAATATATTTTAATTTGAATATTTGTTTTCTTTTTATATTTTAAAAAAATTATTTTTAAATTTTATCAACTAGGTTTCATTAATGTTTGCAAATTTAATATATGTTTTGGTTCTCATGAAATTTTATTTGGTATTATAATCTAAAATGTAAATAATTATAATTTATTTTAAACTTTTATTATGATTATTAATTGTTATTTGTATCATTTTGATCAAATGATGTATTGTAACTTTTATTAGTGTATAAAAAAGATATTCATTAGAATGTAAAAGATTGAAGTAAACAAACATTTAAAATATATTTTAATTTGAATATTTATTTTCCTTTTATATATTTTTTTAAATATTTTTAAATTTTATCAACTATGTTTCATTAATATTTGCATATTTAATAAATATTTTGGTTCTCATGAAAGTTTATTTGATATTATAATCTAAAATGTAAACAATTATAATTTATTTTAAAGTATTTGATATTGAAGAAACAAACAATCATCCTGCTAATATTGAATATTTGATAATATTATGTTTCCCTTACCATAACTTTTTATTATTTTATAAAAATTAATTAAAATTAATATTGAAGTAGTAAGAAAATGGGTATGGGTATGAGATTATACCCGTTACCCGGTGGGGATGGGGATAAGACAAAAGTTTAGCGAAACCCGTCCCCGCCCCGTTGCCATCCCTACTCATTGGTGATGGAAGTATTAAGAATTTGTTTTTTATAAAATGATAGAAGAAGTTTCTATGTGACAGTATAAAATATATTTTTATATATTAAATTATTTTTATTATAATTTAATTAATTTAAGGTGAATTCTCTATGGTATTATTACTATATAAAATATGCATGTTTGATGTTGGTTATGTATAAGTGAGAAGAATCAAATTTTCTTTTATATTATGAAATCTATATGTGAAATAAGTGTATAATGAACATTTATTATATTATTATTATTATTATTATTATTATTATTTTATAAACTTTATCCTAATAAACTATTTAAAAATAAAAAGAATTCAATTTATAAGTAATTGAACCATCCCTACTCATTGGTGATGGAAGTATTAAGAATTTGTTTTTTATAAAATGATAGAAGAAGTTTCTATGTGACAGTATAAAATATATTTTTATATATTAAATTATTTTTATTATAATTTAATTAATTTAAGGTGAATTCTCTATGGTATTATTACTATATAAAATATGCATGTTTGATGTTGGTTATGTATAAGTGAGAAGAATCAAATTTTCTTTTATATTATGAAATCTATATGTGAAATAAGTGTATAATGAACATTTATTATATTATTATTATTATTATTATTATTATTTTATAAACTTTATCCTAATAAACTATTTAAAAATAAAAAGAATTCAATTTATAAGTAATTGAAATGTTATATTTTAATTTCTTAAAATTCCTAAAATCTCTTGCCATATTCATGTTGTTAAGTCTTTGGTTCTCTTTTTATTGCATTGGCATTGAAATTATTCTTATAATTTCTTAGTGTCTCTCATTTTAGTACACCTTCGCAAGTTGAGTGTTGCATGGTAGAAGAAGAAAGCCATTAGAGGAAAGGGCTATGGGTTACAACTTCTAATAAAGAACATGTGTTCCCCATTAGCCACATTTGGTTGTATTTTCCTTATTCCAATACTCTCTTCCTTATTCGCTGACATAGCTTTTATTCCTCCCTTTCTCTCCATTCTCCTATTTCGATATGCTAGATTAGCCTGGTTAGTTAGTCAAAATTTATTTACATTACATGTGTGTTGTCTTCATTGAATTATGTAATCAACTATGATCATTATATAATCATTTTGTCTATGTTTGAAAAAATAATTCACTTAATTGACTATGTGCATGCATCTAGTACATAATAAAAGAACTAGTGAGGAATTATTAATTGATTTCATTTTTGTGCATAAACTATACTTGCGTTTGCCCCTTATTTTGACTACATCTGGTACATAGTTTTTGAAATCAATTTTCAATCTCTTTTATTTCACAAATTATATTTATTTCAAGTCATGGAAAAACCCACACCAGACACCCATCGTTGAAGTGCACATTCCCTTCTCAGCCAATCCAATTTCATACTGAAAGACCTTGTCAAGTATTCACTGATTCGATTTATGTGAAAAAATTTCAATTATGTTTGCCACTTATTTAGACTACGTTTTCTAAATAGTTTTTCAAATCAATTTTCAATCCTTTTATTTCACAAACCATATTCATTTCAAGTCATGGGGAAACCCAAATCAAACACTTAGTTGAAACTAGCATACATCTAATGAGTTAGGGTTATTTAAGACCCAAATACAAATAGAACCCTAAAACTATGAAATAGGATACATTCAATGAAATAAAACACACAAAAACAGATAAAAACAAGATATACGAAAACCCTAAACTTAACGAAAAAGAACATGACTTTGAAAATAACAAAATGAAGAAAGAACGAAAACTTATTTACAATCCTTCAAAGTGGAACCCTGGAGGAACGAAAACGCCACATACACTCGTCAACAATGAATAAACAACAACAGACTAAGGCACAACCAAAAAAACACATAAAACACTGGAAGCAATGTGCGAAAGAGAAATGGACAAAGAACAATGTTTGCATTATAGGGGTGAGAAGGAGAAGCAGCACAAGATTACAAAGTGTTGAGGAAAATAAGAGACAAAAACTAGAAAAAAGTGTGAAACAAAGCTATAGAAGTTTCAGAAGTGAAAATGAGGTGAGAGAGAAATATGCCCTTTTGAAGCCCGGGTGAAAAAATTTAAACAAAATTAAGAAATAAAAGACAATAGAGGAACCACGTCAATTTGTCAAAAGTTTGTCAAATTTTTCTTTTCAAAATATCATTTCTCATTAGTTTTGTCTTTTTAGGTTTATACTTATTTAAGAGGCAAAACGTCTAGTCAATACTTTATTTTTCTTCTTTCCCCTTTCTTAAACAAAAGAATTCATCTTCTGTTCAACTATTTCTCATCTGCTGTTCTATCAAAAATCATACTTCAAGCGAACAATGTGTAAACCAATAAAATGAGAAAGAATAAAAAGACAATGGCTATGTTGATTCATGATCAAACCTACAAATAATATATATCGCCTTAATGGTGTTCATAATTTAAAACTCAATTGTTTTTACAAAATTCAAACAATTATACACAAAAGTTATGTTATTGTAACAGTAAGAATCTAAAAATTTAAAATATGTTGATGATTATGATGATGGTATGTTTCAGACACCTTGCCACCCATTCAATTATCAGCAACAGCAATGAACATTGATATACACGTCTATTTGATACCTTAGAAGGAGAGAGGATAATATAATGAAGTATTTGAAATAATACAATATTCATGCATGGTGTCTGCTATTAATTACTCAGACATGAAAGTTTACATACAATTCTAGTCCATGTTTTTAACTCAGTTTGGGAAAAAGCAACTCGCTGTTGTTATCAGATATGCAAAATCTCTTTCAGAGCCCTTTTCTTCAACTGATAGAAATCACTTCTAACACTTTCCATTGACTAAAAGTAACTCTATTCAACAAGATTTCTTTCTCAACTTTTACAAATTCAATTCCATCGAACCCCAAAACCAAACGGGCACTTAGCATTTGAAGGCACAGAAATCAATTTCACAGCTCAAACAAATTATAGTTGTTACCAGCTTTTCTCACATGCTCTACCAGTTCCACTGAATAAAGATGCAACCTAATCAATAAATAAAGAGCATTGTTTTCAGTTAACATCAAAGGTGAAGCATTAGAGTAGGAAAAGCAAAACATCACACCCAAAACACTTTAAGCTAATCATGCTTTCAACCTTTACTCCAAGCCGAATTATTGATACAAAATATAAACACTTTTACCATTTAAAATTACAAAACTCAACCAATGGAGAACTCTAGGTAAGCAGGTAACAAAAAACATATATCATTCCAAAGTCAGATAAAGCAAAGATATCAAGCAGGGAAAATAGAAGATTTTGTGCTAGATGTTTCTCCTTATTTTACCAAGTGATATTACAACAGTAGCCGGGTTGAGGTTTCACCCGCATACCAAAGCATTTACATCTACATAAATTTACATGTAGGCAAAGGAAAAAAAAAAAATATATATATATATATATATATGTAGATTTTTACCAAGTGGAAGCCATCACCCTTTCTCCCTCTATACAAGACTTAAGGCAGAGGATAATAAATCTGCTTGCTCTCAGCCTGTGGTGATGATGGCAGTGTAAATGGTGCACTTTAAAATATCGACCTCTCCCAACAATCTCGTGCATCTTTACTGTAACAAAAGTTGCAGCTGATACCCTCACACGATGGAGATTGGGTGCATTTGATTTTGCACAGCCTTGACAGAAGCTACTCTAGCTGCATTGGCTGCTCTGTTAGCAGCTGCTACTGCTCTATTCACTCTTTCATCTACCTTGGCCACATCATAGGCCTTCTCAGCTGCTCTTCTTGCTTCCTGTTTGTTCACAAACAAACACATTATTAACGATGAAAGCTCATGATGCAAACAAACTGTATGCAGTTAATTTTGCACTTTTTTCCTTCTATTTAAATGAACTAATTTGATACATATAAAAGACAATGTTTAAGTCTCTGATTTCTCTCAGCTTTTTGTCCATATGGAAAAATTGTAGACAACCAGAACTTTAGACAGAACGAGTGGCACCTCATTAATTATTGAATAAATGGGGAACTTTTACCACATTATGCTATTCAACAACGCATGAATGTAGGAGAAATCTGTGGAAATTCTGGCTAATTTTTCCTGTGTGTAACACTACATTTTTTATTGGAATTTCAGTTTAAAAGGAACTCATTCATATGCAGATAAGAAACCAAACATGGAGACAGAAATACAACGAAAGAAACCATTATAACAAATTTTTAGATTCAGTAATAAAAAATTACAAGAAGCATGAGATACAGGACAGTAACTCAAATCATAAGAACGCATCACAAAAACATTCCACATAAAAAAGATACTGTAAATTTTTTTCCTTCAAGAGACGCTTAAATTATCATCCCTCCCCTCTTATTTTAAATACATACATTCCCCACCCTTTAAAGATGAATATAGCTATACTTGAATCTATTTTAATTAAGAGAAAAAATAAACATTTTAGAGCTTTTTGTTTCGCTGTGATTTTTACATGATTGACACTATCAATTTCATGACCTTGGAAGATGAAATAAAAATGTCGATGAAATTTCAAAGCCAATAATAGCGCTATATAAAACTCCATTTAACCTTCTAAAATACTAAGTTGATGATAGACTTTCATAGTTAATTGCCGGTGATAACAGTTATGAAAAAAATACCAAAAATTTTATCGGGAGGCGCATTTGTAACTATTAAATATTGAGAAAAACTGTATAGGGTTAATCTCCCTTGTGTTTAAAATACACATAGGGTGAGTATATTTATAATAAAGAGTGATACAAGTATATATGGCAACCAAACATAAATATGGTAAATAGAAGATATTATTACAAACAATATCAACAATATCTACCAATATCAAATAATGTTTGTTTCCCTAATAAATAATAAACACTATATTTCACTAATTAACATAAAACGCAATATATCTAACACCCCCCTCAAGTTTGTGCATATATGTCATATCTACCAAGCTTGTTATAAATATAATCAATTCTTGATCCCCTTAAAGACTTAGTGAAAATATCTACTAACTTATCATTTTATGTTAACGAACTCAATCTTGATGTCTTCAAATACAATCTTTTCTTGAATGAAATGGTAGTTAACCTCAATGTGTTTGGTCCTCTTCTGAAAGACAAGATTAGAACTGATATGAAGAATAGTCTGATTGTCACATATAAGTGTCATTTGAGTAACATATCTAAATTGTAACTCTGGAAGCATTTGCTTAAGCCAAACAAGTTCACAAAAGGTTGAGGTCATATCTCTATGCTCTACTTCTGTACTAGATCTTGCCATAACGCTTTGTTTCTTGCTCTTCCAAGAAATCAAGTTACCATCGATAGGGACACAATACCCGAAAGTAGATCTTCTATCAAAAGGAGATCCTGCCCAATCAGTTTTTAAATAGTAAACAACTCTTGCATGGTTATTGGAACCATATAACAAACCTTTTTGTAGGAGATCCTTTAAGGTACTATAATATACGGATGACTACATTCCAATGATCTTGACATGGGAAATTAAGAAATTAGCTCACCACACTACCTACAAAGGAAATGTTAAAACGAGTAGCTATAAGGTAATTTAATTTTCCAACCAATCTTCTATACTGCTCAGGATCTGAAATAGGCTTCCCCTGATTTGGTAGGAGTTTGGTATTAGGATCCATAAGTATGTCAATAGGTTTTGAATTCATCAACCTAGTTTCCTCCAAAATATCCAATACATACTTTCTTTGAAATATAACAATACCATCGTTGGATGGTGCTACCTCAATACCCAAGTAATATCTAAGATTGTCGAGATCCTTGGTCAGAAAGGGGAGGCAAAGGTGTTGTTTCATCTGGGAGATGTCATAGTGGTCATTACCTGTAAGAAATATGTCATCAACATATACTATCAAGTAGACATATCCAACACTTGAGTGATGGTAAAAGACTAAATGATCTGTCTCACTTCAAGTCATGCCAAATTGTTGAACAACACTGCTAAATTTGTCAAACCAAGCCCAAGGAGACCATTTTAGGCTATATAAGGATTTACGAAGATAACATACCAATCCAAAAGACTCCCCCTAAGCAACAAATCCAGGAAGATGCTCCATATAAATTTCTTCTCACAAATCTCCATTAAGGAAAGCATTTTCAACATCTAGTTGATAAAGAGGTCATTGTTGAAAAGCAATCATGGATAGAAATAAATGAATAGAAACCATTTTTACCAATGGACAAAAAGTATCACCATAATCCAGTCCAAAAATTTGAGTAGCCTTTGGCTACAAATCAAGCTTTGAGGCGATGAATAGTACCATGAAAACCAACTTTCATAACAAAAATCAACCTACAACCAACAACAGATTTCTCAGATAGTAATGAGATGAGCTCCCACATTCCACTATTCTGAAGAGTACTTAGTTCATTTAGCACGGCCTGACACCAACTAGGATGGGCTAAAACTTCACTGACAGATTAAAGAATGGACACAGAAGAGATAGACGAAAGATAGGTATAAAGAGGTGAAGATAATTTATGGTAACTCAAAGTAATATAATGAGAAGAAAGATTACGAATAGAACGTATACCTTTACAAAGGGCAATTGGTAGGTGAAACAATTCTCGGAGTCGGAGAAGACATAATAGTTGGCACTTGAAGTGAGTCACTTGGTGGTTGTTGGTGGTTGTTGGGAACAATGTCTTTGACTATAAACCTAAAGAGGTGGTGGAGGATTGGAATCTAACGGTGGATTATGCACAACAGGAAGATCACATATAACAAGAATATTAAAGAAAACTCATCAGAAGAAGGACCCTTAAAGAAAAAAGAAAACTCATTGAAAGTGACATCTGTAGACGCAAAATAACGGTTAAGAGAATGAGAAAAACACTTGTATCCTTTTTGTGATCGAGTAAATCCTAAAAAAATACATTTGCGTGATATAGGTGATAACTTACCAAAACCAAGATCTAAATTATGAACAAAACATGTAGACCCAAAATCTTTTAGAGACAAGGGATGGAGAGGTTCATAAGGAAATAAAATAGAATGAGGAATTTTGTTATCTAAAACCAAAGATGACATACAATTAATAAGATAACATGCAATAAGAATAACATCACCCTAAAAATGTTGAGAAACCTATTCATGGATTAAAAGAATGAAGAGTTGTTTCAATAAGGCGTATATTATTGCACTTAGCCACCTTATTTTGTTGAGGTGTATAAACACATGAATTTTTATAGAGAATTGCATGAGAAACCATAAATTGTTTAAAAGAATTTGAAATATATTCACGATCATTATCACTTCACAAAGTTTGAATAGGAAAACCAAACTGAGTTTTAATTTCATAAAAGGTTTGAAAGATATAAAATAACTTAGAGCGATTTTTCATTAAAAATAACCAAATACATCTAGAATAATCATCAATAAAAGTGACAAATATTGAAACCTAAAGTTTTGGTAGAAGGGCAGAGATGATAAAGACCATGAGACTCATATCCGGTGTCAATCACCTGTCACAAACTCCAGTCCTGTAAACAAACAAAAGTTTTGGTAAAAGAAATAACAAAATCAAAAGTACTAGTTAGACGACTAATGGATAATAAATTAAAAGGGGAACTCGAGACAAAAAACATTATCAATGGATAAAAAAGGAAAAAGGTCAACAGTCCCAACACCAGGAACTAAAACCCTAAACCCATTAGCCATTGTAACAGAAGGTAAATTATCCAGAGAGAATAAAAAGGAAAACAAAGATTGGTTACTAGTAGTGTGATCAGATGAAGGAGGATCCACAATAGATGATTGTGAGGGAGGATCAATCTGAGCAACCGTAGCAGAACAAGGAGGATAACCATGTAATGCATAACACCTGTCAATTTTGTGGCCTAGCTTGGCACAATGGTCACACTTGGGACGGCCTTTGCCTGGTTTGCGAGAGCGATTGCAATCATCGCGTTGAGATGTCAAAGTCGAGGAATCATCGGCAAAAAACAGGTGGATCACTAAGGAGTTTACATGGCACATACAAAATGGTGGAACAAGTAGAAGTAAAATTGGATATAACAGGGGAACCTAAAATCTGATCATGAACATGGGAATATTTACCAACAAGTTCGTGTAAAGTCAAAACCATGAAGAACTTTGACCGTTGTTCTAATTCTTGGGCAGAACTAGAGGAAGGAGGTAATAAGTCATTAAATTCATGAAGAAGAACATGCATCTTACCCTAATAATCAGCCATAAGGTCTTGATTTCGAGGAGGAACTACATGAAAAAGGTTGTTACAAATACCATAAAGATGTTGAGTATCATTGGTATATAATAATTTAGCCTGCTCCCAGACTTCAGAACATGTGCCATAGGCACAAAACATTTGTTTTAAAGAAGATTGGTTGGTATTCTTGAAAACCATGTATATATGATATGAGCATCAATTCTCTTCTAATGCGGAAAATCACCAGGAGCAATATTAGTCACTTTTTAAGTAAGATGATCAACATATCCCTAACTCGGAAGCCAAAATTTAATGCCTGATGCCCAAGTCGCATAATTCATGCCATCTAACTTATCAATGGGCAAATGCACATTGATATAGTAATAAAGATTGACAAGTCAAACACAATGTGGTGGCAAAAGAGATTTCAGAATTGCAAGGGACAGCGGAAAACACCATGGAGGAAGACAGAGAAAAACCCTAAAATACAAAGAGGTCTAATTGGATTGAGACTAGATCCAGAAAGAGGATGACGAGGCGATGTCGGTCGCGGCTTTGAACTATTCTTGGAGCGTGGAGGTTGCCTGGCCAAGGCGATCAAAATCACGTGGTCGCCGGTCAGAACTAAGATTCTGAGACAGTGACGACTAACGGCAACGACAGCGTTTGCAGTGACAAGGGGGGACAAAAAAAATGCCAAAATAACCTTAAGCTCTAGATACGATATTAAATATCGAGAAAAACTGTATAGGGTTAATCTCCCTTGTGTCTAAAATACACATAGGGGGAATATATTCATAATAAAGAGTGATACAAGTATATATGGCAACCAAACATAAATATGGTAAATAGAAGATATTGTTACAAACAATATCAACAATATCTACCAATATCAAACAATGTCTATGTTTCCCTAATAAACAATAGACGTTGTGTTTCCCTAATAAACAATAGATGTTGTGTTTCCCTAATTAACATAAAACGCAATATATCTAACAATAACTATTCATAATTGTGTAGGTTTTGTATGTTGAAAATTAGTAAGGCGGTCAAGGGAAGGGAGTGAAGTTTAAGCATCTCTCAAAAGAGAGGATAAAGTAATATACTCAAAAGACTTATACATTCATTTTCCCTTGTCACAAAAATAGAAAAGCACCAACGACAAAATGGAATCCATCCAGACTAATCATTCTAGGCCAATGTCTTTTCTTTAATCATAAATTAGGAAAAACATTAAACAATAACTCAAGGTAAACTAAGTCACAAAGTAGAGTGTACCTGCACTGCATTTAGTACCCTAGAATGATTGACACCAACCGGAGAAACAGGATAGGTGGCACTCTGTGTGCTGGGAATGTCAAGGACTCCATTTTGCCAGTGACCAGACTGGGTTTCTCCACTTCTAAACGTATACATTCCAAGACCTTGCCTTTTGCCATCATGCCAAGATCCTTCATAACAATGACCATTTGCAAAACTATATACTCCATACCCATGCATCTTATCCGCAAAGTATTCACCAGCATATGCATCCCCATTTCTGATAATAGAAATAATATGTTACAACAAACATAAAATACTATTATCGGTGACCAACGAACAAGGAACCAATCAAACCACTACATAATTTAATTCAATGATAATACACCAATGATCCTTAGAAGAGAGGAACCCACACTCAAGGAAAAATCAGAAAAATGAAGAAGATTTCTATACAGTAAAAGCAACTACAAAAACACTAGAGAGGAGAAACAAAATGTAACACCCATAACCCTCTTTACTCCTCGTAGATACTATATAATTAATTACGATCTCACATAATCCCACATGCATGAATTCGCCATCCTTATCATAGTACTTTATCAGTTGCCCATAATCATTAGCATTTCACACCTGTCCACTCTCCATAACAAAATTATTCTTATCTCTTCCCATTGCCTGACTTGCCCATTGTTATTTCCACTTGTGACAGTATCCACCAAAGCACTTTGTTCAGAGAACAAACAGTCCATTTTGTTTTTTATTGACTGGTTTCCTTAAGTGGAATAAACAGGGAGATAGAGAGAAAGAGACAAGAAGAAGAAGAAGAAGAAGAAGAAGAAAAGACACCACACTTGTAGCAGCTTGCAAACTTAAACTACGTGTCATCCAAATGGTTGGAATTATTGCTATGAGACCTGAAGATCACATGGACATGTTGTGGAACACCATATAGTTTTAGAATTTGAGAGGTTTAAAGCACCTTTGAAGATACCTATTTCCCTTGGCAGCAGATACCTCTTTCCCTTGTAAACTGAAAGTAGCAATAATGAAGATAAGTCCTAAGAACATGAATACATAGAAATAATTTGTACACTTTAAATTTTTCAGTTTTTCGACTTTATATTGGTTGTCTACTTTATAGACAATTATCTGAACATTCATTCAAATGAATCAAAAAGGACTATAAAATAATAAGGAAATAATGTATTCCCTCAAAATGGTTTTCTTTTACTCTCCCGTGGTATTGATCTTTCTTCTATAGAAGGACATGACATTATTCACTAAGGTAATGAAAATGAACTCAAACAATATCATAAAATGCTTTTTGTCGCCTCCTTTACCTTTTATTTTCTATGGAAAATGTCCCCTGTTTTAAACAAACTCGTAGAAGATAACAAATAAAGGAATTATGCCAAACGTGATATCCAGCAGTACTATTTCATTACTGAATTGATTAGTCTACAATCTGTACCCTTCTAATCCATTTGGGTTTTACTGATCCAGGATAATAGAAAAGATTGCTACGATGGTCTTTTTAGACCATGGTCAGAGTAAGAAGCATGCTCGTTTTACCTACTTCACGGTTCATATCCACCAATACTATTTCATTACTGAATTGATTAGTCTACAATCTGTACCCTTCTAATCCATTTGGGTTTTACTGATCCAGGATAATAGAAATGATTGCTACGATGGTCTTTTTAGACCATGATCAGAGTAAGAAGCAAGCTCGTTTTACCTACTTCACGGTTCATCTCCCCCACAAACTCAAACTTACTAAGTTACTACTCAGTAGATATTTACTGATTTAAAAAAAAAAATGTAGTAGGATAAGAGGGAAGGATTTTCAGACTGATGTCTTGTATTAGATTGGTAGTCATACACCACAAATAAATTTGGCTTTCTATAAAATAGTGGTAGTGGATACAGGTGCTTTTGAACCAAGAGTATGAGTCTCACACCATCCATTCAGAGAAATTTGACCAACTTCATGCCTGCTGCATCTTATCTTTGATTTCAATACTTAACTCCCACTTATTTACTTCCCACTTATTTACTTCCACGCAGCTAGTCAATTGGCAGCCAAATGCCAATGCAGGTGAAATAAACTATCATTATTAGCATAGTATGTTATTGGTATTAGGTCCATTTACAACTTAGTTTCTTCCCGGAAATGGCTAAAGATACACTAAAAATTTACATTCCTAATAGATATAAGAAAAACAATGGCTTTACAATAAGTATATGATATATTATGCTCCACAATTAATACCAATAAGTACACAATAGCATCTCATAAAAACTACGCACAAAATCTTGCCAAAGTTACTCTCAAAGGCTTCACATATACAACAAATAAAACCAAAACAAACCAGCAAGCGATAAGATCACATCCACAAAAGCCGGCACAACACCATTACCATTTGTCAGGGTCCAAACACAGTCGGCTAAACAACAAAACAAAACCCATACATACACACACGGCAATCAAAACATTGTCAAGAAGTAAGAAATTCCCATAATCCACAAACCTAAGAAACCATAGACAAGTAAAAGACCAAACAAACCCCAATCACGTCAAAACACCAGTTACCGCGATTTCAATAAAACATTCACAAACTCGGTTTCACCATGAAATGTTGATTCCGGGTCCAAAATTGATCATAAGTTAAACCAACCTCATACCCAATTTTACTACCGTGTGACTTTCAGAATAAAAACACCTGATCATAAACCATAATCCATAAACCTCGTCACTTCAATCAAAACAACACTCACGCGCACAAACTTCCCCATCAAACCCCACCAACCCAACCATTTCCATACCTAAAATGGTAGTGTCCAAGGCCATGCTTAACGCCCCACTTGAACTCCCCCACGTACCTGCTCCCATCCTCGCACGTGTGCACCCCACAGCCATGGCTCTGCCCACTAGCCCACTGTCCGGCATAAACATCGCCGGTGTAAAACCGATAGACCCCAAACCCGTGGCGGAGCCCCTGGTGGTACTGCCCCCGGTACCTACTCCCCTTGGCCCACGTCTCCACCCCAAAGCCATCGTACTTCCCATCCACCCAATCCCCCTCATACCTTCCACTCATGCTGTAGTAGTAAACCCCACTCCCACAACACTTTCCTCCCCTGAACTCCCCCTCGTAAACGTCGCCGTTAGAATACGCAACCACGGAGAATTGAAACTCGGGCAGGGCAGGCCGGGCCCAGAACACGGGGAGCTTGAGAGCAGGCCGGGCCTTGGGCTTGAGAAAGAGGCGGAGGGAGGGGATTCGGGGCAGGGCGAGGTTGAGCGAGAAGAAGAGCGCGGCGGAGAAGAAAAACGCCGACAGGAAATCGAGGAGGAAGGAGTTCGTAGGGTGGGAGACGAGGAAGTAGAAGAAGGGGAGGGAGAGGAAGAGGAAGAGGCGCACGCGATGACGTAGGCGCCGTCGGAGGGAGACGGCTGAGGAGAGCCACGTGGCGGTTGCGCCGGCGCTTGTGACCGAGGGAGCGGTGGCGTGGCGCGGTTTTGGGAATCTGTGGAGGGTTTGGGATTTGGAGAGAGAGGGTCTTTTGTAGGGGGCGGTAGAGGTTAGGGTTTCGAGGTTGTGGTTGGGAGTTAGGTTCGGGACAGGGTGGGAGTGGTGGTGGTGGTGGTGGAGGGGGTTGAAATCGGAAGAGATGCCGGTGCTTTCTTTTCCGATCTGGAGTTCGGATTTTTTTTGATGCATTACATAAGGGAAAACGTGACTACTTGCTTTCTTCTTCTTCTTCTTACACTTTCACTGTTTCCTTTTATGTTTCTGTTTGCGTATGAGTTTGAGCTTGTTTTGTGTATGATGACTTTTGTGCGAAGAAAATGAGGAGAAGACGAAAGTGATTATGTGGGTGTTTTTCAGTTTTGTTTATCTGTTTCTTTTTTTATTTTTATATCTATTTATTTATGTTATAAATATGGTATAAATACATATTTGGTACCCAAACTTTTTCAAAAAGTTCAATTTGGTATCCGAATTATAGGAATGTTCAATTTGGTACCCAATTTTCTAAAGAGATTCAATTTGGTATTCTCCGTTAAGTTGGAGTTAACACCGTGTGTCCGTACAGGACACGTGTCAAGCCATGAAATTTTTATTTTTATTTTTTCAAAAAAATTATTTTTTTTTCAAAAAAATTAAAAACTGCCACGTGTCAGTTTATCATCGTGCCACGTGGCAGCTTACAATCATGACATGTGGCAGTGTAATAGTTGTTTTCAATTTAGTACCCTAATTTAAATTTTTTGTTCAATTTAGTACCTAAATTTTTTAAAATGATCCAATTTCGTCATTTCCTATTTGAGACCAAATTAGTAAATAAGCTTAATTATAACTTATATAAACATGTTACAATAACTTTTTTCTAATATATACATCAAATCATTTCACCTAAATACTTAAATTATTTTATTTTTTACATTTTAACCTTTGTTATTTTTTATACATGAAATTTTTTACACTTATAAAAAATAAAATAATTTGAATATTTAGGTGTAGTGATTTGATATATAAATTCAAAACAATTATTTTAACATGTTTATATAAGTTATAATTAAGCTTATTTACTAATTTGGTCTCAAATAGGAAATGACGAAATTGCATCATTTTAAAAAATTGGAGTACTAAATTGAACCAAAAATTTAAATTGGGGTACTAAATTGAAAACAGTTATTAAACTGCCACGTGCCATGATTGTAAGCTGCCACGTGGCACGATGATAAACTAACACGTGGCAGTTTTAAAATTTTTTGAAAAAAAAATAATTTTTTTGAAAAAAAAAATTTTAAAAAATAAAAATTTCATGGCTTGACACGTGTCCTGTACGGACACGGTGTTAACTCCAACTTAACGGAGAGGACCAAATTGAATCTCTTTAGAAAATTGGATACCAAATTGAACATTCCTAAAGTTCGGGTACCAAATTGAACTTTCCGAAAAAGTTTGGGTACCAAATGTGTATTTATACCTATAAATATTTATGTTAGTTTAACTCCACACCAATTATTATTGATTGGGTGAAAATAGTCAAATGTATTACATATAGCTAACTTTCAATATTTTTTTTAAAATAAACTTCCTATATGAAATAAAATAAAAACATAACAGTAATTGGTTTTAGAGTATCTTAAAACAGATATTATTATTAATGAAAAAAAATAGTCAAAGTGTATTAAATTTAACTAAGTTTTTAATATTTTCTAAAAATATTCTTCCTGTATAAAGTATAAAATAAAAGAACATTACTTAGTATTAGAGTTTTTAGAAAAAATGTTATTAACTAAAGAACAAATGTATATCTTTATTAGAGCTGTCAACTTTATTAGCAGTCCTAGGGTCGGCCCCAGCCCTGCATAGAGCTAAGCCCCATTTTGTTGGCCCATACATTAGGGGCTTTTTCAAAGCCCTCAACCCCAAAAGCCCCCAAGTAAAATGGTGGGACAGGGTTAGGGTCAGGTTAGCCCCCTTCTCCTTCCATCAAAATCTAGAGCTTTTGTGTGTGTCTTCTTCTTCATTCAAAGGTTCTTCTTTTCGCTGAATTTTCTTGACCTAAATTCAAAAGTTCTTCTTCTCACTAAATTTTCTTCACCCAAATTCAAACTAAACCCCATTTTCCCTAACTGCCATCGTCTCCAGTGGAGTCCAAGAACCGCACATGGTGGTACAAGGCAACAACGGTAACGAGATGATCGAGTGGTAGAATTTCGACGAGGTTAGTGTTTGATTATGATTTTTGCCTTCTATTTATCAATAAACATCACTGATTCTTTGTTTTCTGGTTTCTTATAAGCGATATAAACCCTTTGGGATTTTTGAGTTTTTTGCGGAATGGATTTAAATAGTTGGATGTTCATGTACCAATAGTTGGATTTCTTGGCAAATAGGAATAACTATAAAGGAAACAGGGTCAGTTCATGTACCAAATTATTGCTTTGTATTTGTATAAAGACAATGAAATCTACATTGTGCACAAGTTAGTCTGTAGAAGTTTTCTTACATACTTCTCAAAATCTGATTTATTTATTTTTCTATTCAAGAAATGTTCATAGGAGTTTGTCCAAACAAATTCATGGTTTTGAATGTCATTGCAATTCAAAGAAATTATAATTGCAGTTGAATATCACATACTGTGATGTGGAATTTTATAATCACATGGCAGCCACGACAGGAATCACAACTTAAATCTAAGCATCCAGGGATTTGTGTATTGGTTGAGTGTGGTTTTCATTGTCTTTATCTCTGAGAAGTGATGTTATTTTGTTCTTATTTATTCAGCACATTGTTACTCATAATCTTGGAGTCTTAGCGACTATAGCAAACAAACTAAGTAAGCACCATTAGATTTTACAAGGAATGATTTTTTTTTCTTTGCAGTCTATCATCTTATTTTATAAAAATGTTTGTTCCAAAAGTTAACGAAAAGTTGCTTGAAGACCTTGAAGTAATGGGATTTCCAAAGGCACAGGCAACCAGAGCACTTCATTATTATGGTACGTTGATTCACTATATAAATAAGTTAAGATATGTAGATTGAAAATTATGTGTCGTGTTTAATTTTAATGTGCTAGAACTTACGTACATTATTTTATTCCTTACTAAGAGGCAAATGTTAGAAGGGATACCTGAACTTCATCAATCTAAAACTTTATTGAAATTGATGTACAACAACGTATTTGTGACTCTGGGAAGCACTGCAGTTTACTTATTACATTCAGAGCACTACAATCCCTTTGAACTCTTTGAGGTAAACATGTTTTTCATCTTTGATAGATTTTATGGATATTATATTTTTTGGTATGGATATTATGTTTATGTATTTGTTTTTGTTCTATTTTAGTATGTGCAGACAGTACTCTATGTTAAGAAGTGTAATGATGTAGTTTGTATCTTAAGTTATGTTCAGAAACAACCCACTTCACAGATTCACCTAACACTCCTCTCTTATTTTGAACCGCTTTCATTTCTATCAATATTATCATTTCTTCTTTCATTTCATCCCTTCTATTCTACATACAATACTGTTATTTTCTTCACTCTGCACTCCTAACAAGAGTGTTGGTTCAACTTCATTCATTTCATCTATTTATTTGGGAACAAGTGAAAGCACAGTAATATTCTGACCTTGTTCAAAAGTGTTTTTTTACAAGGATAAATGCATGCAAACATCAGTGATCCTATCCTTCTTTCTTTAGACGTTTGATTCCCACAATAGTCTCTATCTTTATCTCTGGGATCTAAATTAGTTGGAGTTATTTTTCTGGAGTTTGTCTCTGTGAATTTGTGGGTACTTTGTTAAATCAGAAAGAGAGAGAGAGAGAGGTTATTTATTTAATTTAATCTGTGAAGCAAAAAGAGTGGAAGATGGAGTTTTAATATCCTTAACCCGTTTCAATTTGAACCACTTTTGGTTTCTGTTTTTGTTGTATCTGTATATAGTTTCGATTTGAACCACTTTTGGTTTTTGTTTTTGTTGTATCTGGATATCCTTTGAGAGTTAATTAAGATGGATCACAAAGGGACGTAAATGTCTTACTACCTTAAAATGAGTTTGATCTTCATAGCTGTGGCATTTTCCTCTTCCTTTCCTTTTCTTCCAACCCTTACATAATGACACTGTTAAAAGAAGTTGTTTGGATTTATTTCTGGCCTCATATCGTTTAGGATTAAGTTAAACAAATAATGCAGAGCAGTTTTGAGCTAGTTAGCAAACAACACTCTCATTGTACCTTTGTGTTAAGCTTGGGAAGCTCTAAAGTTGTAGAATTTAATCTTAACCTTTAAGCAGTTTAATGATAAGTAGAGATTTTTTTCACCAGTTACAAAGATTATGACTGTACCTTTTTGTGGAATTGTATGAGTTTTAGGCACCTCTAGAGGATCCATGCACTAATTACAAGACTGGTTGGGTCAATTTAGTTGTCTGATCTCTACTGCCTGAAGGATAATTTCTCAGGGATGTGATAGTACTATGTCCTGCAGCAGCAATAAATTCATTGTTACCTTTGAAATTTTTCTAGGTCTTAATATGTTTTCTTTTTTCTTATTTTACACAAGATAGTGATTAGGACATCTGCATTGGTCAGTAGAGTCATCATGAGGGCATTGGGTTGTATGTTGTTCTTTTATATTTTAGCCTTGGGTAGAGGGTGGACAAGAAGAACACTGGAGGAAAAATTATTGGAGGAAATTATTAAACACGGTCAATAATATCCCAATAAATTTAGTTTTTTAACTTAGACTAGTAGGTTTTGTTATTCATGCATCCCACCTCACCTAGTGAGATAAAGTTGTTGATGTTATTGTTATTGATTTTGTAATTACTACATCTTATAAATATTTTCCGAAGTAGCACAGGATATAAAGCAAATTAAAGAATTTATTTTATTATTACTTTCCAAATCTGCATTTTGACATAATTGTTTGTATTATAGTTATATTATATTATATTCTATTAATAATAAAATAATGACCTTTACATCAAATTTTAGTACATTTGATGCATATATGGCTTTCAATTATAAAATTGTCAGTATGTTGTTTTACGTTAGATATATTAGATATATGGTGCACAAATGTTAAATTAGTAATGTACAAATGTAGATATATTCTTTGTGTATATATGTGCTATTAACTGGGATATTTTGTGTATAAGTTGTCACATCTATATTCTTTAGCAATTTTAATCATTATAATGAAGATTGAATCATTTGTGCTAAAATATTCTATGCAGTTGTGTAGAATAACTTTAAGATATGGATCCCTCTAAGAGTAACCCTTTGAATTTGGATGATGATCTTGTATCTGAAACTCCTGGTCCATCTGAAAGTGCTGCCACAAATAAAAAAGAAGCATCAAATGTTTGGAATTTTTTCACAAGAATAGGTAAAGACAAAGATGGAATTGAAAAGACTTCGTGTAAGTATTGTGGCCATCACTACAAAGTTGGCAAAAATCCTAAAACCAAAAATAATTATGGGACTTCACATTTAAGTCGACATATCTATTCATGTAAAAGTATTGCAAACTTAGATGTGGATCTCAGTCTTGATCAAGAAGGAAAGTTTGGGACACGGAAAATCAATCAAAAGGTTCATCATAAGTTACTTGCGAGAGCCATAATTAAACATGGTCTTCCTTATAATTTTGTTGAGTATGAAGGAATTAGGGAGTGGATAAAATACATTAATCCTGAGGTTGACATGAAATGTAGGAACACCACTGTTTTAGATGTGGTGAAGGAATACATTAAAGAGAGGGATAAAGTTAAGCAGATCATGTCTAGGGTTCCTAATAGAATTTGTTTAACTTCTGATGTTTGGACTACAATTACTTTTGAGGGTTATATTTGCCTAACTGCACATTTTGTCGATGAAAATTGGAAATTGACAAGTAAGATTCTTAACTTTTGTCGAATGAAACTACCACACACGGGTGCTGAACTAGAAAATGTTGTATTTGATTGTCTAAAGCAATGAGGTATTGATAAGAAAATTTTCTCCATTACCTTGGACAATGCTTCTGCAAATAATACCTTACAAGATATTTTAAAATGTCATCTTTGTGTTCAGAGAAATTTATTGTGTGATGGTGAGTTTTTTCATGTTCGATGTTGTGCTCATACTCTTAATTTGATAGTTCAAGATGGTTTAAAGGTGGTTGACAAAGCACTTCATAACATTAGAGAGAGTGTTAAGTATGTTAAATCATCGGATGGAAGAACTCTCAAATTCAAAGAATGTGTTAGTGATGTTGGCATAAATATGAGCATTGGGTTGAGATTAGATGTGACTACAAGATGGAATTCGACTTATTTGATGCTTGAAAGTGCAATAAGATACAAAAAAGCTTTTGAAATTCTCAAAGTGGTGGATAGAAGTTATAAAAATTGTCCATCTTCTGAGGAATGGAGTAGGGGAGAGAAAATTTGTCAATTCTTAGAACCATTTTATGACATCACAAACATGATGTCTGGTTCATCCTATCCCACTTCAAATTTATATTTTATGGAAATTTGGAAGATTCAATTAATCATTGAAGAGAATTTGTTGAATGAAGATGTCATTTTAAAGACAATGGCTTTGAATATGAAGGAGAAATTTCAAAAGTATTGGAAGGAGTATAGTATTGTGTTAGCTTTTGGAGCTATTCTTGACCCACGACTAAAGGTTGATTTTATAATGTATTGTTATAAAAAATTGGATCTTCTAACTTATGAAGAGAAAACTAAGAAAGTGTTAGAAAAGTTCAAGATGTTGTTTGGAGAATGTGCAAAGAACTTGTCTATCTCTTGTGGTTCTCTTTCCCATTCTCCTAAGGAATTCATCTCCATGTCTCAATCCAATATCGAAGAGAGTAAGACCAAAAGATCAAGGATTATTTCAGTAAGTGTTTTTTACTTAGTGTTCATTATTTTCATTTGTTCTTGTTTTGTTCTGATAATTAATATGTCATACATTAATTGTAGGATTTTAAAATGTATAAAAATGAATCAAAATCTATAATTGGCAAGAGCGAGGTAGATGTTTACCTAGATGAACCAACAATAGATGATGAAGAAAGTGAAGATTTCGATGTGCTCAAATATTGGAAGACTAATGAGAAAAAATTCCTTATGTTGTCTATAATGGCTCGAGATGTGCTTAGTATTCCCATTACTACTGTTGCTTTAGAGTCAGCTTTTAGCAAAGGTGGGCGTGTACTTTCCAAATATAGAAGCTCTATTCTTCCTGATCATGTACAAATGTTAATTTGTACTCAAAGTTGGTTATACGGATTTTCTGAAAATCCTAGTGGTAAGTTTATATATTATTGTTTTTAAAATTACTTTACATTAAATAATTAACTCTAGAATATTAGTTTGATTATTTGTCAATTGTTTCTGAGATAGATGAAGTTGTGCATGATATTTTTGGACATGAAGGAATCACTGATGAGTCTAAAGTTCTTGAAGATGTTGAAGATTGACAGGTTCAATTATTACTTCACATGAACACGCTTTTAGCTTCTATTTGAGCCATGAGGGAATCACTAAAAAGTTGTACGTAAAATCTTAAAAAAATGAAAGTTTTGGATGAAAAAAGTAAAGTCTTTGAGCCACGTGCTGTCAAACAATGAAATTTTGTTGGATCCTTTCAAATAATTTACTTTGGCCGAGCTTGCTTATATACTCAAACTGAAGTTTATCTTCTTTTGTTGTTTCAGGACAAAATTTAGAATGGGAAACATGTGTTCTAGTACCTAATTTTATAGGTTTAAACTCTAAACTTTAAACTTTTAATGCAATTTTAGGTTAGTCATAGTTGGAATGCATTTTGGGACTTGATTACTTCTCAAGAACTTGTGTACACCAAAGAAGTTAATTCAATACTTAATTTATGAAATGTGGTATTGCTCTTGGACTTTGGGTGCAGGGTGAGTAAGTGTATTTTATTTTATTTTCTGGCAGTGGTGCCTTCATTTATTGATATAAGGTGATTCTTGATTTGGAATAAATGAATGATAGGGTTGTGAAGGTGCTGTATGAAGTCACATCTCTTTTTGGAATGAGTTTTATTTGATTTATGTACAAATTTCAGTGAGTGATGTTTTTATTTCTCTTACAATGGCTGGTACAATGAATTGGGGTCCGGAAGCTGTGAATTTTTGTCATATAAACTTTTTTTTTCATGTTTAGAGAAAAGCCCATGGGCTAGCCCTGGCCCACATGGCTTTTGTGGGCTATTTGGCCCTGTGGGCTTTTTAGTGGGGGGCTTTTTTGGACCTTATAAATAGTTCCGTTGAAATAGTTATGTTTTTAATTTTGAACCTTATAAATTTTTATCATTTTTCTATAATTGAAAATTATATTAATATGTATATTTTTTAATATAGAATAAAAAAATCAGTACTTTGAAAGTATTTATTTTGTTAAAATATATGTTTTATAAAAATAAACATGATTAGACCTATTTTTATAGAGACTAGAAATCATATTTTAAATTTTACAGAAATGAAAAAAAAAATTACTAGGGCTAAAATATCAATATTTTTATTTTATTATTTTTAAGTTTGTATGGGTATCTATGGTGGAGATGGTGAGTGGGGGTGGTTAAGGAGTTGTGAAGAATTGTGTGGATTGAAAGTTGAAAGAAAAATTGATGACCTTCTTGAGGTTGGTAGGGAAATGGAGTGGTTTTATTTAAATGGAAAATGAGTGAGAAGTATGTCCTTCTTGTGGAGTTGTATTATTATTAATAACTTTAAGATAATATATACACGGTAACTATACTTCTTTATAAAATAATTTTTTTAAATATTATTTTTTAAAATTTTTAAGAGAATTAAATTTATATATAGATATATAGATATATATATATATATAGATAGATATATCTAAAAAATATTTATATTTTTAACCTTCACGAGTCTTTTTTATCGGTGTATATCATTATATAAAATATTTTTTTGTTTTCTGTAAGGTCCATTTAATTTCTGTCTTTTATTTTAAGGGCTATCCCAAACGATTGGGCCTAAGGGTTGGCCCAAAAAGAAGATTCGGACCTAATCTGCCCTAGTCTCACCTCTTTCCCTTCACTCTGTAGAAAACACAGCCGTCACGTTCCCTACTCTCTCCAAGAGCTCTACTAGGGTTTAACCCCAATCTCGATCCTGTGAGTCCAACTTCGTCTCCTTGATTCGTGTAAGTATTCTACAACTTCCTCATCCCTTTCTGTTCATATGGTCGTGTTCCTAACTAGGGTTTCGTGGTGAATCACTTTAAAAAAACTCGCTCCATTTTTCTGTTCCAGCTGGTTCGTCTGTCCCAGGAACTATCGCGTCCTCGCTGTTGGAGTCGAACCTTTCCTCTAGCTATTTCCAGGTAAGGGAAGCTAGGGTCCGTGTGTCTAGTCGTTCTTTTAGCTTGCTCTAATATTATTGTACGATTCTGTGGACTGCATGCTATTGTGAGTTTATGAAAATGTCGTTGTAGCCTTTGAGTTTGATGTTTGCATGATTGTTGTGTGAATGAACAGTGGCGGGCACTGGTTTTCTCGCCCAAGCGATCATGCCTTGCCTAGGCGAGACTAACATAGGCTCGCCCAAGCATTGCTGTGCGAACGGTCGCTCAGGCGACCTGGTTTCTTTTTTAGCGAGGTGTAGTCTCGCTTAGGGGAGAAAGGGCTCGCCTGAGCGAGACATCACAGAACCCACTGTTCCCCTGTCGCGCCCTCGCCTAAGCGAGAAGGGTTTTGCCTAAGCGAGATGGCCTCTCTCTTGCCTGAGCGAGGCCTATTAGCTTGAGCGAGATTGCGGGCAAGTTTTGGTGCTATTGTTGAATGATTCGTTGATGTGTAGCTTGTTTTTCTGATCTAAATGTTTTAATACAAGGGTTGCGGGATGATGCCATGATTAATATATGAGTTTGAGATGGAAATGGTATGTTACCTTATTGGGTATGAATTGGAAAGCAT
>Ga0214542_1005310_pt1 | contig 24597 bp, 26 predicted proteins | sample CNSS1metaG_FD_160096 | JGI IMG/M metagenome (GOLD analysis project Ga0214542, IMG submission 160096) | Root nodule microbial communities from cowpea collected in UCLA plant growth center, Los Angeles, California, USA - CNSS1 | ecosystem: Host-associated > Plants > Roots > Nodule | place: USA...
TATATATATATATATATATATCCGTGTCCATGTCCTACATTTTTTCAATTCAGACGTTTTTCCATGTCCGAGTCCATGTCTGGGCTTCATAGCTAGTGAACATAGTTAAGTCTAGTTTTGATTCTTTTAGGTGAATAAGATACTAACTTATGTTTGGTGACTTGGGCGCAGTTAAATGAACCAATTCCAGTGGTTAGAAGATGATCAAAGGTTAAGCAAAGGCAATAGACTAGAATCTCAACCAGTGGAGCCAAATGTAGATGCTGAAGTGTTGACCAAAGTTTAACTTTTTCTGTGAAGCTCAAATGCAAGTGTAAGCTGATGAAGATTGTAAAAGGCACTTAAACACTCTTGCTCAATGAAGAAGTGACCATTGGAATGCTTCAATCCAGATTTTGGTGATTTTTTCCATTTCTTTTGTGATTTGTAAGTTTCCAATATATTTTACCATGTTTCAAGCTCAATTCCACGGACCATTCTTCATCTATGTCTCCATGTTTTGTGATTTCTTGGATCAAAACAGTGTATGTTGATAGTTTTACTTTCTTGATGAATATCTTCACTTCTTGAACTGATTTTGAGCGTGGAAACACATTCAAGATTAGAAATAGTACATAGCAACTGAATTAAATCAAGTCAATGCAAAACCATCCTTGATTAAGTGAAGAAATCCATTGAGATCTTAAAACTAACGCATTCTCTGTTTCGTTCTTCATTTTTCCTATTTTAGATTTTGATTCTTGTTTCCATTATGAATACCCACCACTAATTTGATGTGTTTAGTTGTAGATGTGTTTAGTTTACCTATTAGAACATGTTTGAATTTTTAATTTGTAGTCTAGAAGCTGAATTTAGAATCTCAAATTTTTCCACTGCAGTTTTTCATTTTCTCTGCATTGTTTTATGTTCTTGATTCGTATTCCATCGTTCGTGCATCGTTTTTCATGTTTCTTGAGTGATAATGTTTTTGTTGAGTGTTTGTGGATGTAGGCCTTGAGGTGCTGAACCACGTTAAATTTTTTCATGTAGTTTTATTTATATTTTTCTGCTCTTATTTGTGGGTGTGCTTCAGCTTGAATAGATTATTTTTAGTACCTGATTTCCCAACAGTGGTATCCGAGCTGAGGTTCTCATCAAGGGAGGAAGAGGGACAATTTGAAGTGTTGAACAAAGGAAACTTTACGTGGGTTCCTTGGAAAAAGGTTAGTGTTGATAATTTTCTTTAACTTGTGCAATGACTTCATTGAAGCTAGATGTTCCTTTATTTGATGGGAGGATGGATTTCTCCTTATGGCAATGCACAATTCAAGATTTTTTGGTACAACAAGGTCTAGATTGTGCTTTAGAGGGGGAAAAGTCTGTTGGGATGAAAGATTCAGAGTGGATCGCAATTCAAAAAAAAGCAGTAAGCACAATTAGATTGGCATTAGCTCCTCAAATTAAAGTGACTGTGTTGAGAGAGACCTCTCCAAGGAATTTGTGGAATTTATTGGAAAGTAAGTTTGCATCAACAACTCTCACCAATCGATTGATGATGAAAATGGACTTGTACTCATTGAAGATGGAAGATGGAGGTAATGTGTTTGATCATATTAATAAGTTCAATGAATTAGTATCCAAACTTATGAATGCAGGAGATGAGAGCATCAAAGATGACGAACAATCATTACTTTCGTTGGCATCATTGCCTAAGTCTTATAAGCCACCAGTGCAGTCAATTCTAGCTGGGAAGAGTACACTAGACTAGATGATGTGGTAAGATCATTGAAGGAGAGTCAACAAATGATGGGTGACAATAAAAGTTCAGAAGATAGTCAAATTTTAGTAACTAAAGGTGAGCGAAGAATGAAATATGGTTACCAACAGGGTAATTTTCAATCAAAAGATATTACTAATGTTCAATGCCATTATTGTGGAGAGTTTGGTCATGTCCAGGTTAAATGTCGAGCATTCAAAGAGGACTTGCAGCACATGAAGGAAATGGTGGGGAAATGTAAGAGTACTCATTCTGCAAATGTAGTCAATCATGAAGATGATCTTTTAATATGTGAGACTTTTGGTGAAGGAGGAATATGTTTTTCTGAGGTGGGAATTCACCAAAGTCCCACATTGACTAAAGTGAATAAAGAAAAAGTAGGAAACTACTATAAAGGTGATGAGTTGATTTGAGAATTAACACCACAACACAATGGGTCTCTTGGGTGTATGAGGGGCTTGGGTCGTTGTGTGTCATTAACAGGTTTGCAGTTTTTGCCAGAAAAATTGCACTATCAAGGGTTTGCAATTTTGGTCCACAAAAAATTGCACTTTGAGTGATAATGTTTTTGTTGAGTGTTTGTGGATGTAGGCCTTGAGGTGCCGAACCACGTTAAATTTTTTTGTGTATTTTTATTTTTATTTTTCTGCTCTCTTTATGGGTGTGCTTCCACTTGAATAGATTATTTTTAGTACGTGATTTCCCAACAGTGGTATCCGAGCTGAGGTTCTGATCAAGGGAGGAAGAGGGAAAATTTGAAGTGTTGAACAAAGGCAACTTTACGTGGGTTCCTTGGAAAAAGGTTAGTGCTGATAATTTTCTTTAACTTGTGCAATGACTTTGTTGAAGCTAGATATTCCTTTATTTGATGGGAGGATGGATTTCTCCTTAAGGCAATGCACAATTCAAGATTTTTTGGTACAACAAGGTCTAGATTGTGCTTTAGAGGGGGAAAAGTCTGTTGGGATGAAAGATGCAAAGTTGATCACAATTCAAAAAAAAGCAGTAAGCACAATTAGATTGGCATTAGCTCCTCAAATTAAAGTGACTGTGTTGAGAGAGACCTCTCCAAGGAATTTGTGGAATTTATTGGAAAGTAAGTTTGCATCAACAACTCTCACCAATCGATTGATGATGAAAATGGACTTGTACTCATTGAAGATGGAAGATGGAGGTAATGTGTTTGATCATATTAATAAGTTCAATGAATTAGTATCCAAACTTATGAATGCAGGAGATGAGAGCATCAAAGATGACGAACAATCATTACTTTCGTTGGCATCATTGCCTAAGTCTTATAAGCCACCAGTGCAGTCAATTCTAGCTGGGAAGAGTACACTAGACTAGATGATGTGGTAAGATCATTGAAGGAGAGTCAACAAATGATGGGTGACAATAAAAGTTCAGAAGATAGTCAAATTTTAGTAACTAAAGGTGAGCGAAGAATGAAATATGGTTACCAACAGGGTAATTTTCAATCAAAAGATATTACTAATGTTCAATGCCATTATTGTGGAGAGTTTGGTCATGTCCAGGTTAAATGTCGAGCATTCAAAGAGGACTTGTAGCACATGAAGGAAATGGTGGGGAAATGTAAGAGTACTCATTCTGCAAATGTAGTCAATCATGAAGATGATCTTTTGATATGTGAGACTTTTGGTGAAGGAGGAATATGTTTTTCTGAGGTGGGAATTCACCAAAGTCCCACATTGACTAAGTGAATAAAGAAAAAGTAGGAAACTACTATAAAGGTGATGAGTTGATTTGAGAATTAACACCACAACACAATGGGTCTCTTGGGTGTATGAGGGGCTTAGTAGTTGTGTGTCATTAAAAGGTTTGCAGTTTTTGCCAGAAAAATTGCACTATCAAGGGTTTGCAATTTTGGTCCACAAAAAATTGCACTTTGACTGATAATGTTTTTGTTGAGTGTTTGTGGATGTAGGCCTTGAGGTGCCGAACCACGTTAAATTTTTTTGTGTATTTTTATTTATATCTTTCTCCTCTTATTTGTGGGTGTGCTTCCGCTTGAAGAGATTATTTTTAGTACGTGATTTCCCAACAAAGGTTTATCAAATGGTCTCGTTGCCGGGAAGATGGCAATGTTTAAGTGAATTTGTGTAGATTTGATCTTTGTTAGTTATTTTAGGTAACCTCAATTTAGTAGTTTGTGCATTGTAGATAGCTAGTGATAAATGGTTGATTATTTTTCTTTTTTGAATTAGTCTTAGCTCTGTTACTGTTTTGACCAATGTTCCAGTGCTATTTTTGTTCTGTTTTTGCTTGTATGCTTTGTTGTGGTGCGTGAACATGTGCAGGTTTGAGCTGGTTGCAGCTGCTGTAGGTGGTTCAATGGATCCTAGTTCATTTTCAAGAATTAACTTCCCAACACAGGATGAAGAATTGTTACTGCTACAACAAAGTACTATGGACAACCACATAAGAGAAAGCATAAGTCTGAACAGTTTTTACTTTTCTCTTATTATTGCTACAAAAATAAAGTTTCAATGTATATAAACATCAATAATTGCCACCGCATTCATACTAAAAACACTGAATAATTCAAGTGTGGGGATGGAGGCAGTTGTTTTTTGTTTGATGATGGTTCTTGTGTGCCGTATTGCTATTTCAGATTACAGTTTCATTAGTCTAGTCTAGTACTGATTCTTGTTTTCCTAAGTAGTCTTTACAACCAATTTCAGCTGCTTTACATTTTCATTTACTAGCCTTTTGTTTTGATTTTCAATTCTGACTTGGGTTTGGATTTCTACTTTGCACGTACCTAGTATAACTAAATAAAGCTACGCTGGTTCCATATTGTGACTTTCTTAGTCTTTGCAGTTTTACCTTACTAGCTTTGTTTAGCTCTAGCTTGATAGTTACATGTATTGTTTTAGTTTTTTTTTTTGAAGTTTTAGTAATTAGCTTTGGTTTGTAATTGTTTTTGTTACTTTTAGCATGTAGAAGTAGTTAGATTAGGATTTTAATTCTCTGTTTCATCTTTACCTCTAATTTTGTACTGTTCTATTAATTTGATATAGGTTTGAGTACTGGAAATTTTAGTTGAGTGCTGTTTTGAGAATTTCGCCTTTTCATTGGCTTTCTTTTACTGTTTTAGACTTGCTTACATAGTTACATCCTTGTTTTGATAGTTTTGGCATTAAAATTTAGAGTTAGTTGCATTTCTTAGAATTTTCGGCATAATAGTTTTACATTCTACGTTTGCATAGTCACATTTTAGGTTAGTTGTTATTTTAAGTTGCATTTCTTTTTCTGAATTCATTTCCATCATTTTATACTTGTCTAGATAGTCTCTTTTACATTCTCTAGTTTAGTTTTCTATTTTAGTGTTACATAGTCATATAGAGTAGGAAAATTGATTAGATACTTTTAAGTGGGCTATTTTAAATTCTTCATAGTTATTACTAGTTAGCTTTAGTTATAGTCTTAGTTAGTTGTTTAAAACTTGTAGGAATTAGTTTGGTTAGTTTTAATTGCAAATTCTAGGATTAGTTAGTTGGTGTCCTGTTTTGAATAAGTTTTAGCGTGTTTTCTAGGTTCATATAGTGATATTTTGCATTATTAGTTTTCTAGAATAAATAGTTCTCATAATAATGATCTTTTCTCATTCAGAACTTGCTTATATAGTTACTTTTCTGTTTGCATAAGTTTAGCATGAGAATTCAAATTAGGTTGCATGTAAAAGTAAATGCCGACAACTTTAACCTATACTTCTTGTCTGGTTCATAACTTTCTCCACAAAATAACAAATTGTGTTCTTTTTTATTGGATTCTTGATTAATTATCTTTAATTGAGTGCAATAACTCAATTTTTGGACTTATATGATGGTTGCAGTTTAATTTCTAAAATCCAGACAATCGTAGAGTTCAATTTGGACAACTACTTTTTCTTTTCCTATCTTTGCTAGATAAAAGTAGTGCACATGTTACATTTTGATTCCTTTCGTAATTTCAATAGCTTTGATTTTAGTATTGTTTTACTGTTTTAAAGTTGTAGGAACTATTTTTTTAATTTTAATTTTTTTTACACACTTTCCACGTTAGCCATGTTTTTTAAAGAAGTGCGAGAAAAAGGGAGGTTTTCCTTGTTCATGTGAAGAGTGCAAAGCAATTACTGTGTGTTGCAGAACTAATCAAGGGAAAAAGCAGTTACCATTGCTTCGTCTTCCGCTTCCGCTGAAGTTCTTCATCTTCTCCTGAAGCTCATTCCTTTTGCCTGAGCTGAAACCCCATTATCTTCTTTCATTCCCCGTTCGGTGTGCTTGTTGGCGACGCTGTAGTTGGTAGAGAAGTTGTGGGTTTACGGAGTGGTGGAAATTCTTCGTGGGTAGTTCTTCTTCTGAATCTTCGTCGAAAGGAGGCATTTTTCTAGTACTTTAGGCATTTTCGGAGCTGCATTTTGTTTGGTGTTTGAGAAGTTGTTGGGAGGTAAGTAAAACATTCGAAAGTGATTTTTAGTTTGTATCTTTGGTTGTCTTCATGGGTTGTGTTGTACTTAGATTTTTGTGGGTGAAAGGAAATTTTTTTTTCCTTTAGGGTTGATTTTAATTCCATCTTCCAGTTTTTTGTTCCGACGAAGGAAATGAGGTTACCTATTGTGGTTGTTGTTATTGGTTATAAAATGTGGTGTTGCTTGGTGACTGCATTTTGGTTTTGGGTGCAAGGTGAAAATGTTACTGACAGTGCATTTGAGCGGTAGAGTTGAAACTTACGACAATGCATCACCAATATTGATTCAGGAAAAATTAGAACAATAAAACGTTAATCAATTTCAACAATTAAAACATAACAACACAAATTCAAAGAGAAGTAAAGACGCAATCGAAGTGGAACAAGATGCAAACAAACGGAGAAGAAAAAAAATCAGAGATAGGAAGAAGACACTTATCTTGGTAGTCCAAGAACGAATGGATCTGAATACCACTTGATGAGGTCGTTCCATCGCGGGATTCCCCGAAAGTCCTCTCCAATCGATGTTCTACAAATTGATCTTCGTGGAATACCAGGGAAATGCAACGGAAGACTCGTAAATTATGATTAGCGTTCAAATCTCTCTTATTCCAGTGAAGAACTCTCGTTTCTCACTGTTTTAGACAACCCGACAAGGTTAAAAACCTCATCTAGGGTTTTTTGTTGAGCTAAGATAAAAGGGGAAAATAAACCATTCTCATTCATCCAATCTAGCTTACAAAGAAATGGCATGCACCTTTTATAGATGAAGGGCAACCAAAAGCAAACGGAAGCGAAGAAACACCGTTTAACAAAGGTTCCTAATGACGAAAAAGGGAGAATGGTTTGGCTAGCATCCCTAATAGCTAAGGAAACGACAGTGATGGGAGGAATAAACCCTAACTATGCAAAGGGTTGAACGTGTGAAGATAAACGGAGACCTTAGCTAGGAAAAGAAGGAACGTGTGAGGCAAGAAGAGGCGGCTCGCGTGAAGGCAAGAAGGGAGGGTTGTTAATGAAACCCTAACAACGGCGTGAGCAATTAAGAGGCTTCATTCTTTTTAGGAGAATCTAGACCTACACAGACTATAATTTGGCTTTGAATACGTTGTTGGTCCATGCATCATAAACTAAAGTAGACTTCCTTGCTTGGAAAGATTGGATTCTCGACCCACAATGTATGCACGCTGATATTTGAAGCATCGGTGTGTGAAGAATTGGGCCGCAGACCCAATGCCAACATTTCAACACTTCAAGAAATATACAGCTTTTGTTTCCTTGGGTTGCTCCGTGGAAATGAGTTGCACTTTAAAACAAGCCCAATTAGAACAACATTTATTTAATTAAAAATAAAAGAAATAAAAGAAATGGCCTAGGCATTGGCCCCAAGCTATAAGCCTTGATGGGATCACAACACGCCATTTATAAGATGCGCACTTCAACATAAAACGGGAATCAAACTAAATCATTCCAATCCATTCAACTTACTTCAATAAAATACAAAAATAACAAGCAAATAGTAAGGTCGATTAACCAATGAACAATAATAACAAAATTGGTGTTCCAAACATCACTTTTATAACTTCATAATTAATCCACAACTTAAATAACAAAAGGGAAGCAGAACTGTATTGCACTGTTTATATAAAATGAAATTAAATTCTAACATCACTACAAACATACAACAACTTCTAAGTAACCTGCTTCCTCCTCGCGTAAGTCATAAATAGAGTTCGTATCGCTTTACTCTTGAAATGCTTCTTGGGTTCTTCCTTCAATCAGTGGTACAAATTACTGCTTTCAGCTTCCTCCCTATCAAGGTGCCCATCAACCTCTTGGCCCTATTGATGCTGAGGAGTACTTTCAACATGTTCAAACTTGTCCTGTTGCCCATATTCATCAAAGTCTTCCTATCCCCCATATTCATATTGTTCTACTAGAACCTCCTGTTTGAAATTGTAATACCACGTATCATTCATTATTGCTTTAAACTTTGCCATTGCCTTCCGTTGTTCCAAAATCTTTGCTTCATGTTTATCTATTTCTATAATTAAATGTTCCTCGTCTTCTTCGTCATCCTCTAATCAATAACTACAACTAACTACTCATACAAAATCCGCTTTCATACCTTGTTGTTATTCAAAGCAATAGTTATTTTGTCCTTAGCCACTTTCATATTCATCCATTGCAATACTCGGGGGAACATTGTGCTTGATTTTCCAATATTACATTTTGGAATCAAGAAGTGCTCAAAAGACCATAACTAAAACAACTCAACAAAAAAAATTAACTTAATACATTTCTTCCTATTTCAAACAAAACAAATTTTAATTCAAACCCCATTACGAATTACCTCTAACAAGTACACATAACAAAGAATGTGGAAGTGTCTCTTCTTTCCTTTCTCCATTAAGAACATGGATGCATTGCATATGCTCCCAACTAAGTATTCATAAACAAGTCCACCCCAATTGTATTTCCCAAGACTATTAAGGTCATCACAATGGTAAATAAAATGGGGAAAATTGTTCCCTTGCGAGTTGGACAAAGGAACTTCGATATTCCCAATAAAATATATAGCCTACAACAATCCTCAAAGGTAACCTCGTCCCTACATCTTGCTAGAAAATCATATAACATGTGAACATCAACACTTTCGTTATTCAATAATTTCTTACACTCGCTTTGCACACAAACCTTATCTAAGTTAATACTCTCACCATGAACTGTAAGACCCGAGGAATTTAATTAATTAATTAATAAATGAGGGTAGTGGGAGTCTTTATGACAATTAATGCTAGCTTTTAGGATGTGGAAAAAGTACTAGCTTAAGTGGTTGAGAGTACTTGGTTGTTATGAAAGGACTCGGGTTCAAGTCCTGTGTATGCCATATGTGTCTCTTAATTGGAAGGGCTGAGTTAATCAGCAGTTAAATGTAATTTGATGTCCATTAACGAGTCTCTTAAGGAGAGGAAGATAGAGCAGATTAGGGGAGTTGTACTAAGTGTTTATTTTAATATAAAAATTGTGTAAGTGTATGCATGTTACAGGTTTGAGTTGTATGATTTGATGATAATTATGGGATTAATGTTCTTGGGGATGAGTAAACATGAGCTTTGCTTATGATTATAATATGTTTCATGTAAATAATTCTAAATTAAATAAGCATGAACTCTCAGTGATGTTGGAACATTAAAAATTATGTCAAAACGCGTGCTGGAATTGTTTATTTTGGATTTTAGGGTTTACGAAGATGTAGAACAATCTGGGATTTTCCAGAATTGTACGCACTGCCTGGCAGCGCATGAACTACCGCCAAGTGACTCATGTTAAAGCAACCCAATTTCTGGGTTTTTGTTAACAATCGCCTAGCGGTGAAGAGCTTCTGCCAAGTGATACGTGTGGTGTTCTGTTTATGCAAAATGTTGTTTTTCGTATTTTCGTGGAGTAGGTATCGTCAGGCGTTGGTTTTGTACCGCCAGGCGCCAGGTTCCTGATTTATGGGCGCCAGCGTCACTATTTTTATGGTTTGTGCAGTTTTCGTAAACTTGCATATTCCGATTCGTTAACCATCCGATTGAGGTGAAATTTTGACAGGTGGTCCATAACATGTAGTTCTTCACTTTGAACGGTGGAGATTTTATTTGGAGATTAATAGCTAGAGATACATGTTACTCATGATTGTTGGCTTAGAAGTCTTTAAAATGCATGAATAAACTCTTGATAATTTCGAGTAGCTACTATGTGGCATGAGTTGGAAGCAGGATTGGGTTATGTTATAAGTCTCTATGAATTTGAATGTTCCTTTGGGTTAGTCACATGTTGAGAATTGGTTTATTGGTGAATGCATGTGTATCAATATAAATTTAAATTGTTGCATAGGAGGTGTGAAATGCTATATTAATTTGCATTGATGCATAGAATCATGTACTTAAGTTGTTATAGGGTTGTTGCTTTATATTTGATTTGAGCATGCGTTATTCATAAGTTGAAATTGAATTGTAGCATGGATTTAAATAGTGCAGTATATATATGAATATATAGGGATTCATGCATGTGATATGTGGTGAATTCTATTAATACTTGAGTATTAGTATGATCTCAACTGTGAGCCCATTGGGTATATGAATGTGTTCAATTGTTATTCAGTCATGCTAATATGACTGGATAAGTGTGGTTGATGTTTTGGATTTCTTGTAGATTGTTTGGGTTCATTGAAAACCTATCCCAAAGTGCCAAAAACCAGTAGCCTTATCTCTACTGGTATGGTGCCTAGCGGTGCGGGACGAGTCGCAAGGCGATAGCAGCCAAATAGAGGCCATTGGGATCGCATGCGCCTAGCGGCAAGGGTGGCTCCGCCACGTGACTACTGTCAGACAATGGTTTTGTTTTTGTCTGGCGCTTGGCGAAAAGAGGGTTCTGCTAGGCGATCTACGTTGTGATTTCGCCTGGCAATGCTTAGGCCGCGCCAGGGGATAGCGCGGAGGGCAGTGTGCTCTTTTGGATTGCGTTTTGTGTGGTTGTGATGTTGGGCTTGGACCAGGAGATGTTTGTTTGTGTCATGAGAGGGTAGGTCCATGGCTGGTGGTGAACACGTGATAAGATGAGCGCGGAGGTTCATATTATGAGACTCTCGTGTGGGGATACGAGCGGGGAGGTTCATATGTCTCGTGCTCACACTTGAGGGTTGCTGCGAGCAAGGAGGTTCGTAGCTGTTGGATCACGTGGTTTGGACTACGAGCAGGGAGGTCCATAGAATTGCACTACGAGCGGGGAGGTTCATAAAGGTAGGACCACGAGCGGGTAGGTTTGTGGAAGCATCATATATCCTGGGTCCATGGTCAAGTAATTGCTTGGTGATTTGGATGTGCGTGGCCTACGAGGTTTTGAGTGAAACCTTAAGGATGAACTTTGTTGTACCATTTCCTGAGTGGTGGCTCAGAATGGTATCCCTTGAGTTGTGGCTCGGAATGACATCCCTTAAGTTGTGGCTCGGTATGTGGATGGACACGAGCAATCCTTGAGTTATGGCTAGGATTGGCGAGTGTTGCCGGTGTGAGTGTGTGTGTTGTGGCTCGTACGGATGGGTCTAGGAAGATTTCCCTCTTCGGCGTTAGCCAATGAGTTTGGTAGTCTTGGGACATATACGAACTATGGTTCGTATTGGGAACTCCACCTAGCATTACGGAGTGTGGTCCGTAGCAGGTTTCCCACACGTGTTCTACAAGTTGTGGCTTGTAGGTAGAGGCAACAAAGGGTATCTTGAGGTTATCATCTAAAGACGTAAAACACGGGTAACATGGTGGTGGCCATGTGGTATGGAATCGAAGGATAGAATTCCTTTGGTGTGTTTGTGTTTATATATTTGAATATGTATATATATGTTTTTATATACTGTTAGCTCACTTTATTTGCTTGTGTTTGGCGATGATCATGTAATGCGTTACACGGGACCAGGTGATGTTACAGGTGGTGCTGGTGAGGCATAGCATCAGAGAGAGGGTTAGCTGGGAAAAGCTTTTACTGGAGTTTTATCATTATTGTTTTTTATGAACTTTCCCAATAGTGTTTTACTTATTTATGAATTTGGATATTGTATTGGGTTTTATAAATTATGGATTTTTGGATAATTTCTGATGTAATAAATATTTTAAAATTTCCAGTGTTTTGAGAAATGAAGTATAATAAATGAGGTTTTCGTCATATTTTTTTAAAATTTATTATTTAAATTAATAATATCCGATCGGGATGTTACATGAACCCTTAAACCTAGTCCCAAACAAACATCCAATAAAAATAAACGAATAACTTTATTACTTATTAAAAACTCACCGCTCCTTTCAACCCACAAACTAATTAATGAACTAAGAAGTTTCCTACTAATTTTTAGACTTCCTTTCAACATGTTGAACCATCCAAATGGTGTCCTTTCAATCACGGACCTTTGTTCTACACTTAAATTATTATTTAAGGAAGCAATGTACTTCGTCCGACAACAATGCCTAAAAGTCTGCACATATTCATGAACAAAACTTATGAAATGTCATTCTATAAATTAATCAATAATAAAATAAATTTAATATCACACCTTAACCTCATGCTTCTTCTCACCACCGCATTGATTGTTTTCACTATTATCAGCCAATATAGTATCATTTATGTAAATAACTGATGTCACATCCTTTCATATGTGAAAAAACAACACCCTGGCTTAGCACTTAAAAACTAAGAGGTTAGCAAATCATTTTTTACCACCTTACATTAATTTAAACCAATAAAAGTAATACATGGTGTACTGATAAGATGATTAACAACTGTGATGTGCAAACATTATACATATAAAATCCCCACTCATTAACTATTCGTAATTTATATCACACATTCCCAACTACAAGCAGACAAGACATCATATGTGCAAAAATAAAAACTTAGCTTAGCACTTAAAAAATAACAGCTTAGCAAATATTTTTTTCCCACCTAACATAAATTCAAACCAATCAAAGTAATAAAGTGAATAACAGTTGTGATGTGCGAACACTATACATATACAATGCAAACTCATTAACAATTCACAATCTATATCACCCATCCCCAACTTAAGTAAATTGGACATCATATGTGCAAAAAGAATACCTTGGCTTACCACTTAACAACTGACAGATTATAAATTTTTTTGTTTCCCAACGTACCTAAACTCAATCAAATGAAAGTGATATATGATGAAGTAATAAAGTGATTACCAACTCTGATGTGTGAACATTATACATATTCAATCCCAACTCATTAGTGCAAACAAGACAACGTGTGTGCAAAAATAATACCCTGCCTTAGCACTTAAATACTAACAGGTTAGCATATATTTTCATTCCCACATTACATACATTCAAACTAATGCGTTGCAAACTAATCTGACTTCCTATAACAAATCAACCTTGCAAACCAATATCCCAATAAATCACTTCCAATAACAAAAATAAATTTATATTACGTTTAGTCTGTTTACCTTACCCCACTATCCCGTAATAGGTTGGGTTCAACAATGGCTTTGCTTACCTCTTCACCAATGTAGAGCCACAACACAACGAAAAACACCAATCCTTCATATTCCGTTTCAGAGTGATTCTTTTCTACACTAGAGCTTCCTCTTCTACTATTCAACAACACTATAAAAAAAAATCCAAACTTTATCAAATATTCTCCAAAAAGGGAAACAAATGCCTCCTTTCCACAAACAACACGGAATACTAGGACTTTGTTATAGTGGGTAAACCCAATATTTTTTATGCACCACCAACGGAGAAATCATTAACACTGTTAGAAACAAACTTTGGGAGGGAGGAAGAAGAAACTTGGGGGATGGAGGAAGAAGAAACTTCGGGGATGGAGGAAGAAAAAACTTGGGGGATGGAAGAAAAACAAACCTAGGGGGTGGAGAAAGAAGAAACTGCTCTCCACTTCTCTCACAAGTTCCACTCTTCTCTCTCTCTCTCTCTTTGCTCTTCACCCACTTCTCATGAATCAACCTCCCTTTCTCACATGTTGTCTTTCACAAACATGGCCAACGTGGAAATTGTGTAAAAAAATTAAAATTGAAAAAACCTTGCTAGGTCAGGTTGTGAGACAAGTTGTCACGTTTTGGTTGTTACTATATCATTTTCCATTTAAAATATGTTCAGATAGTTACATTACAATTTCATTCTTTAGTGTAGTGCAATTTTCATGATTCATGTTAATTTTAGCATAGTTTTAGGCATGTAATAAGTATAGGAATCATACGACACGTTACAGTTGCTTAGCGATACGAATCATATAATGTATCATTTATATTTCTAAATCATGTTTGACACTAATAGTTATGATCCTAATATTGATTTTAACGATCAATCATAAATATTATCCCATACTCGTAAACATGTTGTAAATTGAATGTGAAAGCGTACCTGAATTTGACATAATGATAATACTATTAGAGCAATATTGATCCTCTAATCTTCCTTTTGTAGAGCACCTGTATTTCCTTATAGGTTTTCTCTCCTATTGGGGATAGAGAGAAAGGAACAGGAATAGAAACTTATGTTTTTTGTGTGTGCTCTCAAAAGGGGACCATGACCCTTTAAATAACCTAATTTGGTTAATTACTTTAAGATTCAATATTTCTAATTTGGCCCCTCATCAAATTAGAAATTACTTTATGGTCTCTACACAGTTTTTATTTTCATGACATATGTCTTTAGATAAAACTTTAATGGGTTAAATATGTTTTTGGTCCCTCAAGTTTCAGTGAATTTTGGAATTAGTCCCTCATTAAAACTTTATACCAATTTAGTCCTTCATCTTTCAAAATGCGTGAATTTAGTCATTTTAATCAAATTTTATTAAGTTTATCTGACATTTCAAGCACATTTCATGATAGTATTTAAGTTAATATTGAAGAAAAAATGTGTCAAAAAGTGTAAATAATTTAAATACTATCATGAAATGCGCTTGAAACGTCAGATAAACTTAACAAAATTTGATTAAAAGGATTAAATTCACGCATTTTGAAAGATGAAGGACTAAATTGGTCAAAAGTTTTGATGAGGGACTAATTCCAAATTTTGCTGAAACTTGAGGGACCAAAAACATATTTAACCCAACTTTAATTTAGTTAGATCACTTTATTATTTGGCTTAATAAATAATGGCTTTAACACATTTAATTATGTATCATATATATGTATGGCCCAAAATTACCAACAAATCATGCTTGAATTACTCGATACAAGTGTGAATCGCGATTTTATTTGCGATTCGTTTTTTCTATTTTCTCGTTCGCTCACACCTCTATGCATCTGTTACATGTGTTTGCAACTCTATCTCACGCTTGAAGTGCAGTGGTTGCATGGTGGTGCGACGGTAGTCGCATGGTGGTGTGAGTGTGGTCGTCGCGCAGTGATGGTCACGGTGGTGCAGTGGTCTTTTGGTCGGTGAGTGCATCTGATTTTAGGTTGATTTACTATGGCTGACGATTGCACGACTTGGACTCTTTAACTTTCATGAGTAAAGACAGATAATTCTAGAGTTTTTGTAGTAGGTTAGAATTGAGTATGTTCTTATGCTAAAATTTTAGCCCATTTAGTAAATGGTAATTCTCTCTTAAAAAAATGACTACCAGAACCAAAACAAAAAAATACTATGAAAATACTTACCGCACTCAAATTTTCTTTTATTTTGATTAAATATTTATGAATTCATATATATCTTTTTCATTTAAAAAAAATTGGGTCATACAACCTATATCAATCTAACTATTATAATATTAACTTTAGTTTATTACAATATAAACTTTTTTTTAATGTGATTGTTATTATCAATTACATTTTTACATGTTTATTTGTTTTATATATTACCTTTTTAAATGTTCATGAATCTTATGATTCACGATACAAAATGATTTTCGTTACAAAACATAGACTCTTCGATTCGCGATTCGACTACATGGTTTTAGGTTCTCTAGTGAATTTTCTAGTTTTTCTAGCTTTTGAGTTGTTTCTTAATTCTCTTTTTTCATTTAAAACTTGTTTAGACAGTTGCATTGCATTTTACTTTTCTAGTTTTAGCTTAATTTAGGATGCATTTTCTAGATTTGAATAAGGAAAATTTGTAGCTTTTGATTTCAATAACTAGTTAGTTATAGTTGTAGATTAATTTAGCGAATTTGAGTTTATTTAGATAAGTTTAGGGTAGTTAGAAGGAAGTTTTTTTTTTTTTTTCGGTTGTTCTATTTTACTGCAGTAATTTTAGGCTAGTTTAGGTGCATATTCAAATTTTGGTTTTATAGCATAGTTATGATACTGTTTTGGTAGTTTTGGCATTAGGATATAGGTTTAGGATAGTTTTAAAATTTCTGCATAATAGAGTAGTAGTTGTTAGTTTTAAATGCATTACTAAGTTCTTGATAGTCAGCTTTTGTAGCTTTTTTTTGTTTTTCAAATTTAGCTCAGTTTTTAGCTTTCTTTTAGTATTTAAAAGTTGTTTATATAGTTTCTTTACGGTTCTAATTAGTAATCTAGTTAAGTTTACATTTTTAGCCTTTTTAGCCGAGTTTTTTAGGTTTTAATTAGTTAGATTTTGAGTCTATTGTTGTTTTTGCATTCCTTATTTAGTTTTTAAGTTTCTTTTACCATTTAAAAGTTGTTTAAAAATTCTCTTGAGCATTTCCCATTAGACTTTTAGTTTTTAAGAGAAGTTTTAGAGTGACGTCTTAGTTCTAGGTAGTGAAATAAATTTTGTTTTAAGGTTCAGTTTTAAAATGTAACTAGATTTTTTAGATTCCTTTTACTTTTTTAAACTTGTCTAGATAGTTTTAGTTCTCTTTTTACTTACTCTTTACAGATTTGTCTTTTTAAACTTGCCTAGGTAGTTTTAGTTCTCTTTTTACTTACTCTTTACAAATTTGCATGATGATAGTTGCATGGTTATCAAAATCGTGAATTAACTTGTTAACTCGACCGAGTTTACGAGCTCAGTCATGGCTTCCGAGTCAACTCGGAAAAAAACATGTTATTTGAGTGGAATCGGTGAACTCACACTAGTGCAGATTATTGTTTTTAACTCGCCTTATATGCCTCGGTTATCAAAAAACCGAAGCATATAATGACGCGGTGGCATTTTTGCAATTCCACCCAACTTTTATGCATCGGTTCACAGAACACCCGAAGCCAAAAACGGTGTTATGCTTCGGTTGATAAAAAATCGGTGCCAAAAGCTAGCATATGCCTCGGTTGCGGAGAATCGAAGCCAAAAACTCACATATTTGGCCTCTGGTGATTGACAACCGGTGCCAAAATGTGTGCCCTTTTTTCTTTTTCTTCTTCCCCGCCGCAGTCTCCATTTCTCTAAACAACTCCATTTCTCTCTTCTCTCTCCCTGCAACCTAGCCAATATGCTTGTCTTTTTTTCTTTTTCTTCCACCGCAATCTCCATTTCTCTCTTCTCTCTCCCTACAACCTACCCCTCCACCGTCACTGGTTCGCTGGTTCGCTGCCGCCCTAGTTCGTTGCAGCCACTGGTTCGCCGCCGCTGGTTCGCTGCCGCCCTAGTTCGTTGCCGCCACTGGTTCGCCGCTGCTGGTTCGTTGTCGCCCTAGTTCGTTGTCGCCACTGGTTCGCCGCCGCTGGTTCACTGCCGCCCTAGTTCGTTGCCGCCACTGGTTCGCCGCCGCTGGTTCGTTGCACCTCCATTTTAGGGTTTGTTGAAAAGGGTGGCTGAAATGCAAAGTGAAAGAAGGGCTGAAACCAGGGGGCTCAAACGTTGGCAGATCTGGGCATGTGGTCTGTGACGTAGGAGCTTTGTGCAGTGAGAAGGAGTGGGTTGGCGATGCGGTGACTGCCACAATTTTCTAAAACTTTTTTTCGGGGTTTACAACCGTGATGTATTTCTTAGGGATCATAATCGATTTCACCACTTCAGGGGAGGGCACTACTCATGTAACAACCATTGGTAGGGAAATTATATGCAGATGATAAAATCCGCCGAGTGTTACAGAAATGATTGCAAAGGGCAACTAGAATGTAGAATGGCTAACTTTGCTGCTGGTTATTTGTAGAAACTTGGTGAAATATATTTCCGATTTCCATCGTGCTCTGGAACGACTTACCACTGCAGTTGTGGTGTTCCAAAAAAATGTCCCCTATGGCCTCGGTTCTTACGTTACCCGAGGCAGAAAAAGCGCTTTATGGTTTCGGTTAACACCCTAGGCCAAAAGTCATACCTTTTGGCCTCACCCCAATATGCCTCGATTCTAAAACCGAGGCAGAATAACAAAAACAATCGGGGTCAAAAGCCCTTACTGCACTAGTGTCATTGCAAAATCGATGGAAAATTCTTTTTAAACAAAATGCAATCATATGAACTCACCAGATTAGGGTTTTTGTGTTTAATCCCCTTCTTCCTTCTTCTTCTGAACTCTCGTGCATCACAAACTCACTCACGCAGTTTGTCGCAATCCCTCACACAACACCTCACTATTTCTAACGTAGGCTCTCGCGCTCGTCGGGCACAACGTCACTATTGTTGTCGATCACCATCGTGTCGATCTCGCTCGTCGTCGCTCTGCATGTCGTCATCTAGCGTTTGTTGTTGGTCGTCGTTCCCCTCTGCACTTCACACGCCTTCCCCGTAATTTTTAGGTTAAAAGATATAAATTAAATAAGGAAAAATGGTTGAATGACTACCCATTTTGACTACTTTCTTACTCCCAGACATGGAAAATAGGGTTAGAATTAATTTTTTTTACTTTGAAAAGAGGTAGTGTTGTAACATCCCTAAGGAATATTACTGATAATAAATAAATAAAAACCGAATTATAATAAAGTCCGCATTTAATATAAACTATTTCCCAAAACACGGGAAATTTAAAACTTTAATATATATAAAGTCATAAAAACCAGGAGTCCATAATTTCATGAAACTGAATTAAAACCAATGGCTCCCGCCAAGTTTACATGAGGTTCTCAAAACAAAATCATAAACATATACTATATGTATATACAAAATACCCCCTGCTAGCCCTCGCTCCAAGTCTATGCATCTCCTAGCCCACCTATCACATCATCTACTCCTGGATAACAAGATATCCAATCATCGCCACACACACACAGATAGGGTGAGTTATGAACAACAAAATATAAACAGATATATGTGAAATAAACATGTTTCCCAACCCAAAACAACATAAGTACAAAACTCATAATTTCCAAATCACTCAACCATGACCTCATAGTCCTTCATGAGTCATATGCATGAACTAGGTCTTGGGACTTCCCTGTGCTCCCACGAAACTGACTCATTCGTGGTCCAACCCTATGAGCCTATCTCGCTCATAGTCCTACCCTACAGACTCCTCGTCTGTAGTAAAAACATTCAAGTCTCACACTTGGACCCTGGTACGCACGCAATCACCATACTATGGACTCCTCGCCCAATAGTAGCTAACGGAAACATCACAGTTCCTTGCCCATCGTGCGCCTGAAACATACAATCACCATACTAAGGACTCCTCGCCCAATAGTAGCCGACGGGAACTTAACCAGTTCCATGCCCATCATGTGTCCAACCACCGAGCACATCCCAAACCCCTAATGGACTTAGTCCTTCAAGCCCAACACACCACAACACATGCATATACAATCTAACCATGGTATAACAACCAAACCCACTCACAAGCACATAAAAACATAGTAATTAGCATAAACTCGCTTAGGCTAGGGACCCCTCGCCCAAGCTAGACCCTCAATCTCGCTTAGGCTAGTCCACCTTGCCTGGGTGAGTTTAACTCAGCAACCAAACACGCCATCTCGCCTGGGTGAGTCACACGTTCACCCAAACACCCATTCCCACCTCGCCTGGGCTAAAAATACACGCGAAGCACTAAACATGACCAAGACATCTCGCTTAGGCGAGGCCATCTCGCCTGAGCGAGACTCTGGTTCGCTCAAAACCCATAAAACCTCGCCTGGACGAGAAATCGCGCTCAACATGAGCACACCTCCTTGCTATCTCGCTTAGGCAAGCCATTCTCGCCTAAGCGAGAGTGTCACTCGCTCAACAATAACATAGCTCGCCTAGACGAGCTACAAGACCTTTAAATCAGAAGAGTAGCTCTGCAATTCTCGCTTAGGCGAGATGGACTCGCTTGGGAGAGACTTGCAGGGTTTTGCCTCTGTACACGCACACAAATACTCGAAACATACCCAAACCAATCCCAAATTGCAACCAAACATGTTCAAACAACTTGTATCATCAACCAAGCCCTATATATACAGTGCAACACATTTGAATCCTCTGAACCTGCATATTGGCCATGACCCAAAAATAACAACACCAAAACCCTCATTCTAATCATATAATGCATCACATGGTTATGCACACAACCTCAAACCAATCAACTTCTCAATCACTGCACATAATACACGAATTTCATTAAATAAGTAATATTGAAGAGGAAATTTAAGGCCCAAAACTCGTTTTATTTTTAATACCTATCTTAAAGGCACATATAAAAGCCAAAAATTAGGTAAAGGGAAATTCCCAGCCCCCTTGGGGGCCCATTTTGCTAGGCTTTTCTTTACCCCTTCACATTCATATCACCACTATTAGTTAGCAAAAACAAAACTTATTATTTGCCCACCAAGGTTTGAACCCATGACCTTCCACTCATAAGGCCATATCACAACCACTATGCCAAATCACATTTGATGATACTCACAAATCAACAATAGTTTACAATACCAATCACATACTCATACATATCCTAACAAAAAACAATAACACATAAAAAGCATACATAGGACTCGAACCAAAGTCCTCTCACACAATCAAAGTACTCTCAACCACTTGAGCTAGTACTTTTCCACGTCACATTAAACAACAATTAATGCAATAAAGGCGGCTTCTACCCGCATTTATTAATTAATTAATTTTCCCAGGTCTTACATTACCCCCACCTTTTAAAGTTTTCGTCCACGAAAATAAGACTTACCAGTAAAGAGATGAGGATAAGACTTCCTCATGAGGTCCTCCATCTCCCACGTCATCTCTTGGGTTGCCTCGTCCCAAAGAACCTTCACAGTCCAAATCTCCTTCCCTCTGATCTATTTGACTTGAGAATCTAGAATCCTCACTGGTCCAACTCCAAGAGTCAGGTTCTCACGCACCTGAACATCATCCTGCTCCAACACATGAGTAGGATCTGCCACGTACTTCCTCAACTATGATACGTGGAAAACATTGTGCAGGTTTCCCAAGTGAGGTGGCAATGCAATCTCATACGCCACCGGTCCAATTCGCCTCGTAATCTGATATAGACCGATGAATCGAGGGGTCAACTTCCTTGACTTCAATGCTCTCCCAATACCTATTGTAGGTGTAACTCTGAGAAATATGTAGTCACCAGCCTCAAACTCGAGTGGCCTCCTCCTCTTATCTGCGTAGGATGTCGCACGCATCCGTTCCTGTATTACCCTTACCTTCTCAGTGGTCTGTTGTAAGAACTATGGACCAAGTACCACAGCTTCCCCATCTTGCTGCCAACACAAAGGTGTTCTACACCTCCTATCATACAAGGCCTCGTACGGTGCCATCCCGATGCTGGAATGGTAGTTGTTATTATAAGTGAACTCCACTAGTGGTAGCACATCACTCCAAGTCCCGAGGTGATCCAGAACACACGTTCTCAATAAGTCCTCCAGAGACTGTATGGTTCTCTCAGACTGGCCATCCGTCTGAGGATGATATGTCGAGCTCATCTTCAACTGAGTACCCAAAGTGTTCTGCAACGACTGCCAGAACCTCGAGGTAAACCTCGGATCTCTATCCGATATGATACTCTCAAGCACACCATGTAATCGGACTATCTCCCTGACGTACAACTCTGCCAGCTTATCTAGGGACATCTTCTGATTAATAGGTAGAAAGTGAGCACACTTCGTTAGTCGATCCACTATTACCTATATAGAATCATGGCCCCTCACTGACCTTGGTAGATGAGTAACAAAATCCATGGAAATGTTGTCCCATTTCCACTGGGGAATCTCAAGAGGCTCTAACGTACCACCTGGCCTCTGGTGCTCTATTTTTGGTTTCTGACACACTAGACAAGATGCCACATAGTCTCCCACATCAGTTTTCATAGCAGTCCACCAAAAAGTCGCCTTCAAGTCCTTGTACATCTTAGTCATACTTGGATGTATGCTAAGACGACTCTTATGCCCTTCATCCAAGAGCATTTTCCTCAGTACCCGACTGTTGGGTATACACACCCTCTCTCTGAATCGCAGGATGCCATCTCTACCCATCCTGAAGTCTTTCCTCTTCTCTATGCCCAACTCACTAATGATATGCTGCAATTCCTGGTCCTTGCCCTGTTCCACCCGAACCTCATCCATGAATTCATTAGTGATCCTCAACATGTTGCACCTTATGTGATCTGTCTCCATATCCAATCCCAGATTCATATCTCGCAGCTTCTCGATTAACTCCAACTCCTTAATCATCATGGCCGACACATGAGATTTCTTCCTGCTCAAAGCGTTTGCTACAACATTAGTCTTACTAGGATGGTATAATAGCTCAAAGTCGTAGTCCTTCAGGCATTCCATCCAGCGCCTCTGACTCATATTCAATTCTTTCTGATCAAACAAGTATTTCAAGCTCTTATGATCACTGAATACCTAAAACTATGCCCCATACAAGTAGTGCCTCCATTTTTTTAGAGCAAAAACCACCGCCGCCAATTCTAAATCGTGTGTAGGATAGTTTTTCTCATGCACCTTCAGCTGACAAGATGCATAAGCAATAGGCCATTTCTCCTTCATCAACACACAACCTAGACCCTGGTATGAAGCATCACAGTATACCTCAAACATCTTGGCGGTGTCAGGAATAGCTAGTATGGGTGCAGTAGTCAACCTCCTCTTCATATCCTCAAAGCAGACCTCACACTCATCTATCCAAGAGAAAGGCTGGTCCTTCCTAGTGAGTTGAGTTAAGGGACTCACCAGCTTGGAGAACCCCTCCACGAACCGCCTGTAATAACCCGCCAGACCCAAGAAGCTCCTCACCTCAGTAACAGTATGTGGTCGTTCCCAATTCACCACTATTTCAATCTTTATTGGATCCACCGATATACCTTGGGCTGAGATTACATGACCCAAGAACTGTACCTCATCCAACCAAAATTCACACTTTGACAGCTTCCCATACAGTTTATGCTCTCTGAGAATTCCTAGCACCACTCTCAGATGATCTGCATGTACATCCCGATCCTTCGAGTATATCAATATGTCGTCAATAAACACAACAAAAAATTGATCAAGTAGTGGCCCTTGAATAGCAATAAAATCCAAAATTAAACCATATTCTCGTTTTTTTTCATTAACCAAGTACTAAGACCTATAAAAGGCAAATTTTGAAAGGAGAATAGGGTTTTGAAGACTGTTTTCTGAGAGCTTTAGAGGGAGAGCAAAAATAGAGAGTGAAAAAGGGAATTGGGAGTGAATTAGAGAGGAGAAATTGAAGTGGCGATAAAGCAAGTTAGTGGAGATCAAAGGAACCTCCCAAAGTCAAGTTTTAAGCAAGGAAAAATTCAGGTTAGGGGAGCTGAACCCGTATTATTAAGTTTTTGTTGGATTGTATGAGATTGATGACCTATTGCCATGGATTTCGTGTTGGTCAAGGGGTGAATTTGGGGTTGGGTGATTGGGTACTGTTTTATTGAGAATTTCCCTAATTTCATGAATATGATGGGTATTATGTGCTGTGTATGCTGTTATGGTGTGAAATTGGGGTTGGGAGTCTCTATTGCGTCAAAATTATGTTGTTCTGTTGGTGCACTATTGTCAAACTGAATTGGTATGTTTTGGGAGTGTGTTGGGTCTCTGGTGTAATGCTTGTGTGCGTGAAACAATGCCAGAGCCTGTAATTCTCGCTCAGGCGAGATATGCAGGGACTCGTACCTTTTCCTGCTCGAGGTTATCGCTTAGGCGGAGGATTTTGGGTTTGGGCGAGAGGTCATCTCGCTTAGGCGAGTGAGTCTTGCCTAAGCGAGAATTCGAGAGGGTTGGTGATTTGGTTTGACATCCCGCTCAGGCGGGAATCCCAATCTTTTTGAGCGAAAGAATGTCTCGCTCAGGCGAGAGCCTCTCGCCAAAGCGAGAACGCGAAGAATGTTTTGTTGTTGGCTTGTGATGAAGGATTGACCTCAACCAAGGATGGAGGCACATGCTTAAGAAGACTAAGCATGTTTAGAAAGGAAGTTCACTAATCCTTCATCCCTTTCATTTGTGTTTGTTATTTTTGATTCCCTAAGTTGACTTAGTTGAATCAACTTTAGTTGACTTAGTTGAATCAACTTTAGTTGACTTGTTGACCTTTGACTAGGTTTGACTTGTTGACTATAGTTGACTTGACTTAAGCCAACATGCTAATCTTTGTTTATTAGCTTTGTAGGTTAATTAGGAGTAAGAAAGCAATGCTAGGTGGCGCATGGTGATTGGGGAGCATAAATGATGTGGAGGAGATAGTAAAACAAAGACATAAAGCATAAAGTAAAAGGCATAAAGCAAGTGTACCTATGTACCTTTGGTCTCCTTTGTTTTTAGCACACTTTGACCACTTTTGGAGACATATGAGACACCTTCTTGGTCTCCTTTAGTGCTAGAACGAAATTAGCCTTGCACACACCATAGTTAGCTCTTTTGTCTCTCATTTTTGTAACCTTATTTGACCTAGTTTCTAGAAGCTAGGGTTAGGTTTTTGTAGAGACATCCTTAGGTATCTTTTATTTGCTTAGAGGCTCCTAAACTCTTCTATATAAGGGGTGCTCCTAGACAT
>Ga0214542_1005312_pt1 | contig 24589 bp, 24 predicted proteins | sample CNSS1metaG_FD_160096 | JGI IMG/M metagenome (GOLD analysis project Ga0214542, IMG submission 160096) | Root nodule microbial communities from cowpea collected in UCLA plant growth center, Los Angeles, California, USA - CNSS1 | ecosystem: Host-associated > Plants > Roots > Nodule | place: USA...
CTGCAGGTAACCCCTCCTGGGTTCAAGTTGACATGTATCGACCGGGAAGAGGCCAACTGAAGAGATAGCGGACTACATGGTAAGGTGACGCTTGTGTCTAATCTCTTATTTGTTCTCTGCAGGAACATAAAAATTTAGAGGTAAAATTATACAATAGTATATAATTATATTTTAAATATTCACATTTATATATATATATATATATATATATATATATATATATATATATTTATATATATATATATATATATATATATATATATATTTACAATATTGTATGCATCTTATATCTACACCGTTTAGTACATCTTATATTTCCTATACTAGAAAAGGAAGAAGTGTTATTTATTTACAATTTCCCCCTCATATACTAGTTTTCAAACAAGTGGAGGGAAAATGTTATAGATAGGGTTCACTTGGACGGTTGGGGGGTAAATAGAAGGTAACTCCGATTTGTCCTTCGATGACAATCGGTGCATTTGGAGTAGAGAGAAAAGTAATAGTAGAGTTTCCTATTCCTTGAAATGTTACAGAATTATTCATTGCATTGGTTTGCCATGCATTCCCCGGGAAAACAACTACAATGTCGGCGAAGAAGGGATCAGGCATGTTGGGAGCAACCATCTATGATATGGTTATAAAATTTTATTTTTCACACACAATCATAAAATAGGGAAGTGAGACAAATATCACGTAAAAAAAACACAACATATCATAATAAGATAAAGTGAAATGAAAATTCTTCCAAATCCATAAAACTGGATTTTATCATACTTTATAAAGATATTGATTAATTTTGTAGTGACTAGTTAGGATAAATGAGCTCATGGCCAACAAAGTAACTCAAGAACATCTCATCTTGAGTAATACTAACTCGTTTAAATCCCCGAGATCATACCTCCAAGTACAATAATCAAATCTTTATTTATCATAAATTTTATTTCAATATTAAACCATATAATTATATAAATAAATAAATAAATAGGATCAATGAATAATTTAAAGAAATATAAATAAATAAAAAGGACCAGTGCGTAACTAGAGATAAATATAAATAAGTAGATGAGAGTAAATATAAATTGAGTAAATAGGACCAGGGCACAACTGGATATAAAAATAAATAAATAAATAAATAGGAACAAGAACTAAATATAAATTAGAATGAGGTTAGGGACACCTCACTTATAGAGATAAAAATAATTAAAGTAAAAATAAAATGATAGATGTCTCCTCCCCTTACCTTAATTCTTGTGAAAGATATATTCCAAAAATTTGTAGTTACTTTGCGAACGTTTTAGCTTTCTTCTTCTTCTTTTTCTTCACTACCAATTTTATACTCACAAACTCCTCTTCTCCTTTTTTTTTTCTTTGGTCTTACTGTCTCGGTTTCCTTTCACAATCACCACTCCTATTTATACTACATGCATAATCATTACGTTTAGTTCATTTGGTTAGAAAACACTGTTCAATTTTTTTCTTCTTTCAAATTCTCGTTAGTGTTGTTTCTTATGGATTAAGCTCTCCAATTTTATTTTTCTTTTCTAACCTATAATTGCATTAAATCTCAAATGCATTTATTGGCATCTTATCTAATTCAATTACGTGGAGAAATGAGCAGAGAATATCTAAACCTCTTTTTTTCATTATATATCAATATGTCAATTTACCCATTATTATATTTTTTTTTTTATATATATATATATATATATATATATATATATATTATAATTTAGTTGATAAAATAAAAAATATTTTTTTAAAATAATATATATATATATATATATTATTTTATTTTATCTTTGGATGTTACAATTCTCCTCCACTTGCAAAAATTTTGTCCTCGAAATTTGTTTTTATTGACTAAAATAAATGAGGATAAATTCCTCTTATTTTTTTCTTATAATTCTCATGTATCTCCATTAGCTTGATTCCAAATGACTTTTACTAGAGGGATTTGTCTGCCTCTCAACTCTTTGACCTTCTTCTCCATAACCTGTACAGGTATTGCGTTGAATGTAAGGTTATTCTTTAATTGTACTGTATCAGGTCTTATCACATGACTTAGATCAGAAATATATTTTCTTAAGTGAGACACATGAAAAACATTATGAAGGTTGGAAAGGAACGTGGGTAAACAAGTTTGATAAGCAACATAACCTATCTTTTTAAGAATTTGGTAAGGACCAATGAACCGGGGAGTGAGTTTCTTTGATTTCATCACTCTACCAATTCTAGTGGTTGGTGTTACTTTCAAGAATACATGCTCACCTTCTTGAAATTCAAGAGGTCGTCTTTTCTTGTCAGCATAAATTTTTTGTCTACTTTGAGTTGCACTCAATTTGTCCCTGATTATTTGGATTTTCTCTGTTGTCTGTTGAATCATGTCAAGACCTAATACTAAATTTTCACCAGTCTCAAACCAACACAAAGGTGTTCTACATTTTCTCCCATATAATGCCTCATAGGGTGCCATACCTATGCTAGAATGAGAACTATTGTTATAGGTAAACTCAATCAGAGGAAGGCATCGATCCCAACTACCATAATTTTCTAACACACAAGCTCTTAGTAAATCTTCCAAAGATTGGATTGTTCTTTTTGATTGCTCATCAGTTTGGGGATGATATGCTGAGTTAAGATGGAGTTTAGTCCCCAAGGCCTGATGTAAGCTTCCCGAAAACTTAGAAGTAAATCTAGGATCCCTATCAGACACAATACTTGTTGGAACTCCATGCAACCTCACAATTTCTCTTATGTACAATTTAGTTAATTTCTCCTATAATACCTGATGTTAATGGGTAAGAAGTGAGCAGACTTTGTTAATCTATCCACAATAACCCATATGGAATCAAATTTTTGAATGGTTCGTGGCAAGCCAACTACAAAATCCATTGCTATACTATCCCATTTCCATTTAGGTATATCTAAGGATTTTAGCATTCCCGCTGGCTTTTGGTGTTCTATTTTAGCTTTTTGACAAACTAGACATTTTGCTACATATTGTGCCACTTCCCTTTTCATTTTGGGCCACCAATACGTTTTCTTGAGATCTTGATACATTTTTGTTGTGCCCGGATGCATGCTTAATTTGCTTTTATGCGCTTCCTCTAGAATCATTTTCTTAATTTCTTCATTGTTGGGTACACACATCCTATCCTTAAATCTCAAAGTTCTTGCCCTATCTATGCCAAAATTCTCTCCATCTTTTTGTCCTATCAATTTCTTTTTCTTTTGAATGAACTCATCACTTTCCTTTGTCTCATGAATTTATTTTTGTAAATTGTTAGTGATTCGGATGGAGTTTAATTGCATTTTATCATGGCTTAGGGTGACCAAAAAATTCATGTCTCTAAATGTTTCTAACAAATTCATCTCATGAATCATTAGTAAGGAGATATGTAAAGATTTTCTGTTTAAAGCATTTATCACTACATTTGCCTTACATGGATGGTATTGTAATTCAAAATCATAATCTTTCAGAAATCCCATCCATCTCTTTTGTCTCATATTTAATTCCTTTTGATCAAACAAGTATTTGAGACTCTTATGATCACTAAAAACTTCAAACTTTCCACCATAAACACAATGTCTCCATATCTTAAGTGCAAAAATAATGGTAGCTAGTTCCAAATCATGGGTTGGGTAATTTTTCTTATGTGTTCTTAATTGTCTCGAAGCATATGCCACTACCCTTATATCTTGCATAAGAACACAACCTAATCCCATTTTGGAAGCATCATAAAATATAACAAAGTGTCCAGTAGGATCAGGTAATGCTAAAACAGGAAAAGTGGTTAATCTTTTCTTGAGCTCTTAAAAACTATTCTCACATTTTTCTGTCCACACAAAAGCTTGGCCCTTTTTGGTGAGTTGGGTTAAAGGCAAAGCTACTTTAGAAAATCCCTCAATGAATCTTCTATAATATCTTGCTAAACCGAGAAAACTACGAATCTTAGTCACTATTTTTGGTGGTTCCAATTGTAAACCTGCTTCTACTTTGGTCGGATCCATTGACACTCCCTTATTGGAAATCACATGTTTGGTCGGTTCCAATTGTAAACCTGCTTCTTCTATAATGACTTTTCTCTAACCAGAATTCACACTTAGAAAATTTAGCATACAATTTCTTTTCTTTCAAGATTTGCAAGACAATCCGAAGGTGTTCCTCATGTTCCTCAAGAGTATTAGAATAAATAAGAATTTCATCTATAAAAACAACCACAAATTGATCTAAAAATGGATGGAAGATCTTATTCATATAATCCATAAATATTGCAGGAGCATTGGTCACACCAAAAGGCATCACTTGATATTCATAATAGTCATACCTAGTTCTGAAAGTAGTTTTTTGTATGTCTTCTGCTTGTACTCTAATTTGATGATATCTTGACCTTAAATCTATCTTAGAAAATACAGAGGCTCCTCGTAATGGGTCCATCAAGTCATCTATTCTAGGAATAGGGTATTTATTCTTTGGCTTAAATATACATTTGGTCCCTATTTTTGTTGTTTTTATTCAATTTGGTCCCTATTTTTGTTTTGTGTTCAATTAGGTCCTCATTTTCGTCAAATTGTGGTCAATTTGGTCCTTTTCACTAACGGTGTTTAAATAGTTAACATTTTTGAACAGTACATGCCACGTGTCAATTCCTGGTTTTTTGATTTTTTTTTGATTTTTTTTAATTTTTTAATTTCAAAAATATTGTCCACGTGTCAAGTCACAATTGTGCCACGTGTCAATGCTAGTGCCACGTGTCAGTTTGTGGTTGTATTATTTTTTTTGTTCAATTTAGTCCCTATAATCGTTATTTTTGTTCAATTCAGTCCCTATATTTGTTATTTTTGTTTAATTTAGTCCCAAATTTTGTTAAAATAGAACCATTTAATTTTTAAAATTGACATTATTATTAATTATTTTTAGATTCAATTATAAATTATAATATTTAATTGTAAATTGAATAGAATTCTTAGATTCAATTGTTAAATAGAATATAATTATTTAATAATTATATTCTTATAATATTTTAAACAATTATATTTTATTTAGCAATTAAATATAAGAATTTTATTCAATTTATAATTAAATTTAATAATTTATAATTGAATTTAAAAAATAATAAATTCAAACGTCAATTTTTGGAAAATTTTAATATAATTTGTATAAAAGATATTAAATTTAGTGTCAATTTGAAAGGGACAAAATTGATTTATTTTAACAAAAATTGGCACTAAATTGAACAAAAAAAAATAATACTATCACAAATTGACACGTGGCACTAGCATTAACACATGGCACAATTGTGACTTGACACATGGACAAATTTTTTAAAATAAAAAAAATTAAAGAAATTAAAAAATAATTAAAAAAAATCAAAAAAATTAAAAAAACCAGGAGCTGACACGTGACATGTACTGTTTAAAAATGTTAACTATTTAAACATCGTTAGTGAAAAGAACCAAATTGACCACAATTTGACGAAAATGAGGACCTAATTGAACACAAAATGAAAATAGGGACCAAATTGAATAAACAACCAAAATAGGGACCAAATGTATATTTAAGCCTTATTCTTTATAGTAAATTTATTTAATTGACGGTAATCTACACAAAACCTAAAACTTCCATCTTTCTTCTTAACTAGTAAAATCGGGGCTCCGCAAGGTGACACACTCAGACGAATGAACTATTTTTCAAGTAACTCTTCCAATTGTTTTTTCAGTTTTCCTAATTCAGAGGGTGACATCCTATATGGTGCTATAGATATTGGTCCAGTTCCAGGCATCAAATTTATTGAAAATTTAATTTCTCTATTGGGTGGTAAACTAGGAATATCATTGGGAAAGACTTCTGGAAAATTTTGAACAACTGCTATATTTTTCAACTCAACTTCCTCTTTTATTTCCATAGAAGATAATAACAAGTACCCTTGAATTTTACTCCTTAAAGGCTCACTTTTTGAATTGGGAGGTGATTTTAAAAGATTATCAGATTTGGAAATATTACTGATTTCTCAACATAATTCAAAAGGACTTGATTGGAAGATAACCAGTCCATACCTAAGATTACATATAATTGAGATAAAGGCAGACATATTAAATTTACAAGGAATTTTCTATTCTCAATGAACAGTGGATAGTCTAAACAAAGTCTATTGGTAATTACCTATTCATTTGTGGGAGTTGAAACAACCAAACTAGTTTTTAGAAAAGAGGTTGACATATTAAGATGTTTAACACAATAATTGGAAATGAATAAGTGAGTTGCACCTGAGTCATACAATACATTTAAAGCTTTTCCTTTAATAAAACACATACCTTGAATTAGATCATGGTTTTCAGCAGCTTCAGCTCCAGTCATGGTGTACACTCTTCCTGTTCTGGTAGTTCTTGTCTTGGTTGTAGTTGGATTGAAATGTGGCTTTTGTTGTCCACACTCAAAGAACAGGTGATCACGTTTCCGACACTTGAAACAGACTAGTCCCTTAAGATGACAATCTTTAGCATGATGACCTTGTCTACATTCAAAGCATCTGATATAATCATATACAAATCTACTAGAATTTCCTGATGAAGATTGGTTTGATTGGGTCCTCCATTGTGGGCGATTGCAAGGTTTTCCCTCACTGCGTTTATTTTTATTTGTCTGGGGTCCAAAATACTTTGGTTTGATATTTTGGTTGTTCTCAAAATCTTCCAAAAATCTACACTTGTGAATAAGCGTAGGAAAATCAACAATTTCTAGTATTCCTACTACTTTTCTCAATTCATCCCTAAGTCCATTTTTAAATTTTATACATTTCATCCTTTCCTCTGGGTGATAAAAGAAAGTAGAGTATTTTCCTAATTCTTCAAACTTGGAAGCATATTCCCCTACTGTCATACTTCCTTGCTTCAACTGCATAAACTCTATTTCTTTTGCTCTCCTCACATCATTAGGGAAATATTTTTCCATAAACTTTGTTCTAAATACATCCCCGGTAATAATTATTTTTCCTCCTTCAAGTAATCTCCTGGTACTATCCCACTAATATTCAGCTTCTCCTATTAACATAAATACAATATAATTCATCTCTTGGTTGTCAGCACAGTTCATAACTCGAAATATTTTCTCCATCTCCTTAATCCATAATTCAGCTTTTTCTGGATCATATCCTCCAGAAAATTGTGCGGGTTTGTTTCTCCAAAATTCAGCTAAACCTTGTGATTCAGGGTTTCCTTCAAGTCTTTGATTCCTTATTAGAGTAGCTGCCATGTCTTAGATAGCTTGCATTGCTTCAGTTAATTCATTGTTCCTTCTATTGTTTACCATCTGGAATTATATGAATTAGTAAAAAAATATAATGAGCACATTTCACAGATCTCGCATGAAACGTTGCTCTAATACCATCTAATGTGACGATAAAAAAAATTCTATTTATTTATTTATTATTATTAATTTCTACAATATACTTATAAAAATTTAGAGGCAAAATTATACAATATTATATAATTATATTTAAAATATTCACATTTATATATATATATATATATATACACACACACACACACACACACATACACACACACACACACACATATATATATATTTACAATACTGTATGCATCTAATATCTACATCGTTTAATACATCTTATATTTCTTATACTAGAAGAAGAAGAAGTGTTATTTATTTATAGTTTCCCCCTCATATACTGGTTTTGAAACAGGTGGAAGGAAAAGGTTATGCATAGGGTTCACTTGGACTATTGGGGGTAAATAGAACGTAACTCCGATTTGTCCTTCGATGACAATTGGTGCATTTGGAGCAAAGAGAAAAGTAATAGTAGAGTTTTTCGTTCCCTGAAATGTTACAGAATTATTCACTACATTGGTTTGCCATCCATTCCCCGGGAAAACAGCCACAATGTCGACAAAGAATGGATCAGGCATACCAAGTTGAACTCTAGTAGGCTTCATGGAGAAGCATACCAAGTTGAACTCCTTGATGTGCTTGTGTGGATCTTCATCATTCAAACCATAATATTTAGAAAGAGATTTATCAATCTAGTTTTCAACTCAAACTTAACATCTCTTGCACCAGCGGTATTTGGATGCATAATGGCTAATAATCTGATGGAAAAGCTTCTCCAAGATACTATGACTCAAGGGTGATTTACATAGGGGAGACACCTTTATTTATAAGCTCAGGTAACCCTAGGTATCTCTAAATTGTAGATGAAAGACCCTAATTCTACTGCTTGGAGAACATAACAAAATCCTCCCCATTAGGAGGATGACACATGGCCACTTCTAAAGAGAAGTCCTTTCCATTAGGAGCATGACACATGGCCACCTGGAGAAATCCTTTGCATTAAGAGTATGATACATGGCAAGAGCATATGTCCCACAAAAGAGAGCAACTTCTAGAAAGTTTTGCTCTCCAAGCTAGGTTTTTACCCTAGATCCATGTGCCTCCTCAAGGCTCATCTCCTAGGCCCAAAACCCTACACTAGAACTAAAAGCCTAAATACAAGGTTCAAAAGAAACCCTATACTACTTGACTCATTATACAAGGCCTAAAAGAAAACCCTTATACTAGTAGGCCCATAATACAAGGCCCAAAATATACCTACACTACAAAAAACTCACTAATGGCCAACAATGATAAGAGCTTGGACCCACCTATCACAGATGACTCCAACTCTTCTTAAGTGTGCTTAGCCATGGCTAGGGGGTATGCCATCATCCCTTCCCTCTTGAAAAGGATTTGACCTTAAACCTTCATGTTTCTTCATGACATGACCCTTTTCTTATTATTGGTCAACTTATGTATGCTTCCTCCATCATCAAAGATCCATCTGTAGTAATAACCAAACAAAATTTCAATCAATTTTTGTTTCACTTGAAAAATATATATATCAATGAAATACTAGAAGAAGGCCTTATGTTAATTTTGAATAAATTTCCTTGAGAGCTTTCAAATCCTACTTCCCAAGAGTGTTTTTGTCCATTATGAATTAATTGTAACCTATGTGGCAACATTAACTTAAAGTGTGATTTTGAAAACTGTGAGGAGTTTAAGATAATGGGAAGTGGAAATAAGGTTGAAAAATTTTCAAGAGTAAATATTGGAACTATGAAAGATGGTTTAAGGATAAATTGTTATTAAGGGAGTGGTATGTGCCTTTAGTAGCACTTTATCTTTTTTTCTCTTCTCTCAATCTCGTCTTTTTCTCTCATTACTTTTTCATCCTTCTCTCTTCTCTTTTTCTCTTAATAATCTCTTCTTTCTTCCTCCACTTTGTCTCTCATTTCTTACTACTCTTTCTCTCTTTGTTCTTTGTTCCTTCTCTTATTTTCCTCTATTCTCTTAATCTTCTCTTATATATTTTCATCCTTTTATTTTAAAATTCCAAGTTCCTCCTCTAGAATGGCAAGTTGGGCCTCTTTTTTAATTTTCTCCTTTTCTTCTTTTGTGGTGTTGTGCTTTCTCCAAATTCGGTAAGGATTCCTAAACATGTTTATGCATCCTATTTTTGGATTTTAGATTAAGAAATATGTTTTTTGAAAAGGAAATTCCTACAGAGACTTAAGGTTGGAAGAGTGCTCAAGTTCACTTATGGGAAAAAGAGGTGAACCAATAAGGATTTCTTAAAAACAAGTATTTCTTGTCAAAGTTTACCTTAAATCCTTGCTCCAAACTTCTTAATGGAAATTAATTTTGAAAAGAAAGCTATAGACATACACTAAACCATAAACAAATAAAGAAAACAATAAATCTAATGTATGTGACCTAATGGTATGGTTAAAAGGCATAAAGAACCTTCAAAACTCTCACCAACTAAAATCAATTGACTATAGAGTATAAGGTTGTAATTTGGAGATGAAATTTAAAACCAAAGGTTCCCCCAAGACACCTAATTAGGCTAAGTTACAAGAACAAAAAACAAAGCAACAAATTACAATTCAAAATAAAGAAAATGCAAATACACACAAAGGTGATGTTACTCCTTGCTAAGTGTTTATTTCCTCCTTTTCTTGTCTCCCTCACTAAGGCTTCAAGTCCACTTAAGGTTTCTATCCCCTTAGAAGTTACCTCCAGGGATTAGTTCACCTCTAAAGAGAGCCTACACTAAAATACACACCAAAAACCAAAAGGAGTCCACGAAAGAAAGCAAGAAAAGGCTTAAAAACAACTAGAAACAAGAAGGACAAATAATAAAATAGATGGCTAGAAAGAATTTTAAGAACACTAAGATAATCACCTAAGAAAAGGCACTAGAATGGATTAACAAAACCAAAATCAACTAGAATAGAAAAGGATATACTTCTTGTTCTCTTTGGTTGATGGCTAATGGTGCATATAGTCACTCTTTTAGGTCAAACCTGAGACCAATAACTGTTGGATAGTCTTGTTTAGAGCCCCAAAATAGTTTTAAATGCAAACAAAAGAAGCATCCCAAAGAAGGTAGTAGTAGTGGTTCTAGTGCACTTGTTAATAACTTTTTTCTTGATTTTTCTTTTGCTCTTTTTTATGAAACTTGTTTTCTATTTTTTTCAATATTTTACCAGAATAAAAAAAGAACCACTACACATTTTCATCATGTATTTTGCACTTGAACAAGAAGTAACTATAATTGGAAAGAAACCTAATGAGTCAAAAGATAAAATAAGAAACTCAAGCAAACATAATGGAAACCTAACTCTATGAACTTGTTAATGAACTAATAACAAGATAGAACTCAAAGATTCAAAATAAAAGCACTCAAAGGGACATATATAGTGCAATTTAGAAAAAAAAAATTATCTTTTTGTGATTTTCAAAGATAAACTAAGAAGTAGAGACATAAAAAGGACTAGACATAACTCTAGACAACATGGAATGATTTGAAAATAAAAATTATCCAAGCATATGATATGAAAGAATGAAAAATGTGAAGAAAAGACTCCACAAATGCTAAGAAAATCTAAAAATGTTATCCCATACATTTAGGAACATTTCGAAGGCACAAAATAGTAGCCAAAACTACCAAAATGGAACTTGAAAATTCATTATGACAACTTTGACCTTTGTTGACTATTTTGCTCATAATTTGCTCCACAAACCTCCAAATGAGTTGATTCTTTTCTTGTTGCAAACTATACTCATAGGGCTTTCATTTGAGTCTAAAAACATAATTTTTGAAGCTTTGAGCTAGATACAGTTTAATTTTGAAAATCAAAACATTTACTACCAACACTATTTTATGTGTAAGAGAGGTTGGTTTTGACCATTCCAAGATAGATACAACAAGACAAGGTTAGGGAAACACAAAGGTATAGAAAAATAACCTAAGCTCTAAATTCCAAATGATGGAAGAGCTCCTTCCAAGATATATGACTCAAGCCAAGATGTAGACTTTCAAGGAAGATGGTGGTGTCGAAGCTATGGAAAAGGGTGATGTGTGTCTCAATTTTATGGTATTTGGGGTAGTGAGATGGTGGCTCCTCGCCCAAGCTATATGTCTCAAGCAAGGGAAGAGGCTATGATGGATTTAGTGCATTCTCATGAGAGGTTGGGCCAACTCAAGAGGAGGGTGGCTAAAGGAGACCATATGGAAGCTCTAGCCTTTTGGTGACTTATGAATTGAGTAATGTTATACCATCAAAACTATGCCTTACTCCCTCTAATTTGATGCAGCCAATCTCCATTGAATCGATGAAGCAACATCTTCCATTTGTTGTTAAACTTGTAAATTTGAAAAATGTTCCAAAGCAATACACACAAGATAACTAACACACCCAAATTCACATGCTCCCTTATCATGGGGTACTATGATTTTGGTGATAAACATAGCAAGGAGCCTCTTATCCACCTTGAGACCGCCAACACGGAAAGTCTTGATCTCACCTTCAAGATTCGTCAAACATTGTCTGTAATACTGCACCTTGTTGAAATCTTCCACAGCACCAATTTCACCTTTCCTCACTTGGACACCTCCTTGCAAGTCTCCTTCAAAATCTCCATTTGAACACCCATCACAAATGACTATAGAACACCACTATTGAATTACAGGTTGGTTAAAAATACCTTCACCAATCAGGGTATATCTTTCCAGAAAGCTCAAGAAACATTTTCAGCTTTTGTTGTTTTAGTTGTTGGAGGAGAGCTTCAAAAGCTCCAATTCTTGGTCATGAGTATCATAGCATCTTAGGAATGTTTATATGCTTCTTGGTCATCTCTATGAGCAACACTTCTATGTTGTCCTCATTTCCCTCAAACCAAGCCTCATTTCTGCCTTCGTGTTCATGATTTGAAGAGTTAGAAGTAGGAAGAGTGGAGTGTTCTTCCTCATATTAGACATGGAGTTGTTAGCGACGAGGCATGATAACTGTAGGTGTGGCTGTATATAACAAATGAGGATGCAGATGCATGTATGCAAATGCAGTATTTATAGATGAACACATTGAACGCATAATCAGTTAGTTGAATTGTGCAAATTTATTGTATTTAATTTTGTTTATGTTATCAAAGCAAAGTAAATGCATTAGATTTTTGAATTGAATTAAATTATTATGTTTCCAATGATTTTTATGAGTAGATCAATTAGTTAAGATCATGTGAGGTGCATGCATATTGGAATCACATAACACATATGATTTATGGTCAATGCATTCAAAAAAGCAACAAATAGCTAATATAGTAGTTGTTAATAGCAGGTTATACTTGATCACTTGACCATTTCTTTGACACAGTCAACTTTTGAATCTATTCTATTCAAATATTTGTTATTTAAATGAAATCAACACATAAATTCCAAAATTTAACAAACTAAACATTCATCAGATAATAAATCTCTACACACAGAATTTGGTTAAGTGAAATCAACAAATATATTTGGGAAAATCAATAGACTAAAAATTAGTAAAATTGAACTTCCTATACCTAGATGTTGTTTAAGTGAAATTAACACATAAAATTGTTAAATCAACAAACTAAAATATGTGTTAAATTATTTTTCCTCCATATAGTGGCGGTCTAAGTGAAATCAATGCAGAGAATTGTAAAATCAATAGATTAAAAGGTGTGTTAGATTATTTTTCCTACATATATTGACTGTTTAAGTGAAATCAATGCATAAAATTGACAATTCACATTTTATGGACACATTAGCTTATTTAAATGAAATCAATGCATAAAATAAAATTGACAATTCACATTTTATGCACACATGAGCTTATTTAAATGCACTACAAAAAAAAATGAAATTACCGATAGAATTTTACCGACGGATATATTTCTGTCAGTAAATTTGAATTACCGACGGATTTTACCAACGGATTCTCAAATTTTAATTACCGACGGAAACATCCGTCGATAAAAAAAATTTCATTTACTGACAGAAAAATCTGTCGGTAAAATCCGTCGATAATTCTAATTTTTTTTACCGACAAAATTACAGACGGATTTTTCCATCGGTAAAAGAAGCGGGAATTTTACCGCCCAAATCTGACCTTATAACAAGACGAGGAGAAGAAGAAAAGAAGAAAAAGAAGGAGAAGAAGAAGAAGAAGAAGAGAAGAAGAGGAGAAGAAGAAGAAGAGAAGAAGGAGAAGAAGAAGAAAAAGAAGGAGAAAGAGAAGAAGAAGGAGAAGAAAAGAAGGAGAAGAAGAAGAAGAAGAGAGGAAGAAGGAGAAGAAGAAGAAGAGGAAGAAGGAGAAGATGAAGGAGAAGAAGGAGAAGAAGAAGAAGAAAAAGGAAGAAGAAGACGGCGGCGGCGGCGGCGGTGGCGGCGACGATGGTGGCAGTGGCAACGGCGATGGCGACGGCGACGACGACGACGACATTGACGGCGACGGGGACGGCGACCACGAAAAAAAAAACGAAAAAAAAAATTGAAAGAGGGAGGAGGAAGAAGATGAATAGTGTAACAAATTTACCGATGGATTTTTGGTAATTACCGATGGATATTTCGGTCGGTAATTAACGACGAATTTTTCCATCGGTAATTACCGACAGATTTATCGACGGATTTTTTTGTCGATAATTACCGACAAATTTATCGACGGAACATGATTTCTGTCGGTAAAATTTTACAGACAAGCATTTTATTGACGAATGTTTGACCGTCGATGATCTGTCGGTAATGTTGATTTAGCGACGGATTTTGGCCATTACCAATGGATTTTGACCGTCAGTAATAATGGTTTTTCTTGTAGTGATTTATAAACACATCAGATTACATTTCTCATATCCAATATGCCTAGCTCAGTTCTTAGCTTGTTAAATCTATCACGAGCTAATGGTTTTGTAAACAAATCAGGTAGTTGATTTTCTATTTTAACAAACTTTATTTGACAATCACCTTTTTATACATGATCTCCAATGAAGTGATGTCCTATTTCAATATGCTTTGTTTTAGAGTGTTGTATAGGATTCTTAGTTAGATTAATTGCACTAGTGTTATCATTATACAAGGGGTACCTTTACCAACTTCGCTCTATAATCCAAGGGTTAATGTTTTAGCCATATGATTTGAGCATAACCATGACCAATTGCATAATATTCTGCCTTAGCTGTGGAGAGTGCCACACAAGCTTGCTTCTTACTATTCCATGATATAAAACTCCAGCCAAGTAGGTAACAAGTTCCAATTATGCTTTTCCTATCCAATTTGCACCCTACATAATCATAATATGAAAAATCCACTATGAGATATCTTAGAACTACCTGTATACCATAATTCAACATTGATTGTCCCTTTCAGATACTTGAGAATCCTCTTTGGAGCTTTATAATGTGACTCCTTTGGATTAGATTAAAAGCTTGCACACAAACATACACTAAATTGAATATCTAGCCCACTTATTGTCATATAGAGCAAAGACCCAATCAACCCTCAATATTTGGTTGTGTCAACTTGCTACCCAGCCTTATCTAAATCCATAATACAATTAGTAGCAATTGGAGTGGCAACTTCTTTGTAATTGTCCATTTCAAAAAATTTCAACAAATCTAAACATATTTTGACTGGCTTAAAAGTGTTCCCTGCCTGAGTTGTTTGACTTGCAACACTAGAAAGTGTATGACTTGGGAAAAGACTTAGGATTTTCGAGTAAGATTATAAAGTTTATGATGCTTAACATGGAAGAAGTAATTTATCATTTAATTGAGTTAGGAGGTTGTGTGTTTAATTTAAGTATTTAATCTAGTTATGATTTATGGAAAATGAGTGTTCATAAATTTATAATGCATAATAATTCATGAGTAAGCATATAGCTTAATGGTTGTTGATCTGTGTTTGATGCGTAGAGGTTCATTGGTTCAAACTTGATTGGTAGAAAGGGTTTGGTAGTATTTCCTTTGCATTTTTTTACTCTTTCTTCCTTTCTATTAAGTGTGGTCATGTCTAATGCTTATTTTTCTTTATCATTGCCATCATAGCATGCATATATATATATATATATATATATATATATATGTTTGTTGAGATGTGATGAACGAAGGTTCGCAGATATTCGCTAGAATCATAGGGTTGAACGGTGGAGATGCTCACGAACCATCCAATAATCGATTTGTTCAGTTGAAATCTACCAAATACGTGTAGCGAAAGACTTCAAATCATCAAGTTCCGTTTATGGAACTTGGAATCTCACTGGCGAGGCTACTCTAGGGTATACTCTCGGTGAAGGTGAGCTAAGACAAAAGAGGGTTAAAACCACACTCTCATTTATCAAAGCTAGGTTACAATAGTAGTTATGCCTCTTTATATAGATTGAAGCAAGCACAAAAAACGTGAACAAAATACATGGCTATCTCAATGACCCTATCTAAGGAAGGGGTGGCATGCGTGATGGAGAAAAGGAATAAACCCTAGAGCTAGAATAAAGCTAATCTCATCATGGAACCCTAGCCAAGACGCGTTTTAAGAGAGAAGGAGATGGCTTTCTCTCGTGATGAGCCTTAGTAGAGCGGAAGAGGCCCCTTTTAGCAGTTGGATTATGTGTGATGCTTGGGCTGCATTTGTTTGGTGTGCTAGAAGCGTGAAAATTAGAGGAATGGGCTGCTTGAGGCCCAATCATGAGAAGATGTATAGAATATCTCCATGCTAAAGATGCATGTGTTGTAGAGTTGTTAATTGGGATGCTGGAAAGCCCTCGCCCCAAACAATCATGCAACTTGATGTGTTACGGTGTAGGCCTGTTGGCTTCCATATCAAGATTGTTTGTCTTGAAAATATTCCTTGTTCAAGTAGAAAAATCAAGACAATTAAAAGTAGTATAAAATAATGGCTCAATAAAGGTATAAGGCCCAAAAATAGTTATTTATTTCATTAAGACAGATAAAGAAAATGGCTTTAGTCAATGGCCCAAGCTATACGCCTTAGGGTGGATTCATCAAGATGCATGTATATTGATGAGGCCATCGGCGCTGTTAGTCAGCGAGAATGTGGATCCAATCGACAGCAAATCATCGAAACGGCCTCCGATAGTCGTTTGTTCGATGGAAACAACTAGAATTGCAGCGGAAGACTCTCAAATGGTTGGGTTCGGTCTCGTTCTCACACTGAATTTACACACACACACACTGTATTTGGAACCCTAGGATCAGAAATCCTCATCTAAAGGGAAAGAGGAGCTAAGACGAACGGTGGGAGTGATCTCAACCGAACTAACATTCATCAAAGCTAGTTATTACATGAGATTGGCTTGCCCCTTATATAGGTATAAGAGGCAACCGGAAAACGTGAAGCTAACGGCCAAAGAAAATAGAGTATACAGCGAAAGGGGAGAAAATCATGAAAACAACCCTAGATGGCCTTGACGGTGTGGACTCGAGAATGTTCCTAGCAGAGCAACGAAAGGAACGTGTGTTGGAAACAGATCTAACGGCTGGCTGTGTTAAGGTTTGAACCCTAACGACATAGTTGGGTTACGCGTGAAGGAAGAAGTGCGGTCGTGATAGTTTGCATTGAAACCCTAGCATAGGATGGGTATTAGCACTGAAACGAAATGTCTCATTGGCTGAACACGTGAGATGTGGCTTCAAATGACCAAGGCCCATTAGAAGACAACACTAGAAACAAATGGAAATGCATGCTGCTGAAGAAAGTGTGTTGCCAACGTGGAGGTGTGCGGAAGGATATTGGGCTACTGTTTGCAGACCCAAAATGAAAGTAGCAGCTCTGTCTACGCATGGATGAGGAAATCTGGTGTGTGCAGAAGAATTAACGATCCACGCGCAGCAGGAATTGGGTCGTGGATGCAGATGTAATCTGGCCCAAATATGATGATGAATATTGACGTGAAGCAAGAGGTGTGGCTGGATCCGTGTGATGAGCTGGAGAACAATTGAAGAAGCGTGTGATTGTGTAATGCCATCATTGGGTCGCTGAAGCAAGGATTCAACCCAAGTCTCTACACCAGTCACGAATGTTGTTTGATAGAAAGGCAACAACTTAAATTGGGCTTCTCGGCCCACTATGTGTGCATGCTGATTGGAAACATGGTAGTGGTGAGAATTGGGCCGTAGGCCCAATATTAATTGACAACTTTGAAAATAGGCTGCATTTAACAAAAATATTCAATTAGAACAAGTTTTATTTAATTAAAAATAAAAGAAATTAAAAAGAATGGGCCTAGGCATTGGCCCAATGTTATAAGCCTTAATGGGATCACATCATATATTTTATTATTTTTTAATCTTTTCTATCGTTTTGAAAATTGTTGTTGCAATATATAATGCAAACAGAGAGGGTTTATAGGTTAAAAAGTTAGGGTTTTAGGAGAGGGTAAAGCACGAGAGTTAGAAAACAGAGAGAATCGTGGAGAGGGAAAGCGGTGGCTACGGGAGAAACGTCGATTGAAGGTAAGGGAAGCATGATTTTAGGTTATTCTTCTATGATGTATGTATGCAATGCATGGTATCAAAGGTTTCCTCCCACTTTTCATGGAGTTTTGTGAGGTTTGAGTGTGGTGTATACATCTTGAATCTGGTGTGTGGCAATGGTGTTTGGGTAAGGAAAGCATCCATTGGTTCCCTTTCTCTTCTACCGATGCAGTATTGAAGGAATTAGTGAGATACGTAGGTTCCTTCCATTCCCATGGATGGTGCAGCAGCTTTGGACCTTCTCTAGTATAGCCAATGCACATTGAGATTTTTTTTGTATTGCATGCACATAAGATTTTATGTTCTTTTGTAGTGGGATATATGTCTTTCTTACTCCCTAGGCATAATAACTCTTTCTTGCTTTTAGACTTTTAGTTGTGCGGGTTGTTAATAGAATGGGCATGTAAATTCATGAAGCTTGATGGCACAAGCCGTTTGTGGCAAATTTTGTTTGCATTAGTATTTTTTCTCACGTTTCCTTTCTATGTTTTTATCACATGTTGTAGTTTTCCTTTGCATGCATTATATTTCATTCTTATTTTATGTTTGGTGTATACTACTTTTTCTTTATCTTGTTTTCCTTTGTTTTGAGTGCAGCCACATTTCCATTTGTAAACTCATTTGATGGTTCTTGTATTCTTGATAGAACATTGTACTAGGTATGGTAGTCTTGGATGTTTTCTCTTTTCTTTTAGAGTATTTGAGACTAGCTTTTGATTGTTCTAAGGCATGACGAGATAGTGTGATTTTATTTGATTTGAATATCATTCCTTTTGTTAGTTGTTATGTGAATTACTTGTGGCAGTGATCTTTAAATATAGGTCGTTGTGTTACGTGTAAGTACCTTGATTTCTAGTACCATGGATCTATGTTGATTTAGTTGGTTTATGATAATGCATGGTTGTGATGATATATTTCATGTGTTTGATTGGTACGCTGGATCTGGTAATTTATCAGAGATGTCTACTTTTGCATGTGGCAAGTGTTATTTTGCTTTGGTTTGTATTATTGGTTGAATTAAGTGTTGTATGAGGTTTTTCGTACCTATAGACCTAGTGAAGACTATTTCTCCTGTCTGAAGTAGTAGAAAGGGGTCTTCTTCGCCTGTGTTAAGCAGTGGTAGATAATTGGTCCGAGTAGTGAACTCCCTCGCCTGTGTGAAGTAGTGAAGAGAGGAATGATGTTTCGCCTTACTTCCGGCTTGTTGTTAAGTATAGTGTTAGGTGTGTGATGCACCAGCGTTTTTACTCATAAGTCCTTGAGGAATAAGGGTGATTTGTCATTGTTACGATGGAGGGACTACTCAAACTGTCAAATTCTAGGAAACTAGATATGTGGTGGGGTAAAAGGTGGCTGGAAACCAAAGCTTGGTTATCATCACTATGTTTAAGGATCTAGATGAATGTGATAATTTGTTTGTTTTGTTATGGTTGTTTGGATATGGGGGTTGTGTGTTAAAACCAAAGCTTCATTGTGATTATATTGCTTTAGTATGTTGTTTAGATGTGATATTGAGTATTAATTGTCATGCTTTATTTTGCTAAATTTCTTTTATATATCATTGTTTATGGTTAGCTTACCCCTATTTGTTTGTTTATGTTTGTGTGTGTGCGAAGATCATATGGGGGTTGTGTGTTAAAACCAAAGCTTCATTGTGATTATATTGCTTTAGTATGTTGTTTAGATGTGATATTGAGTATTAATTGTCATGCTTTATTTTGCTAAATTTCTTTTATATATCATTGTTTATGGTTAGCTTACCCCTATTTTTTTGTTTGTGTTTATGTGTGTGCGATGATCATATGACTGTGTGGTACATGAGAGTAGGTGGTAATGCAGATGTTTCTAGCATTGAGTAGATCACGGAGAGGATGGGATGAAGCAGGGGTTTTATTAAAATGTATTTCGTTGTTTCGCATCAAATAATAAAGAGTATGTAATTTTCTTTTGTTTTGTAGTTGTTATTTGAAATTTTCCGTTAACAATGGACATTTTAAACTATGTAGTTACAATTAAAAGAAAATTTTGCTTAAGTATGTTTTTAGATAAAATAAGTATACATTAGAATGTGCATGTATTATATCTTTTCGTGACATCCTAAATTGGGGTGTTACATTTTGGTATCAAAGCCTGGTTTTTGAAAAAAAAAAATTGAGGATTGTGGGGGGTGAGCTCGTGTAGTTGATGTTGTGTGACTTTGAATTGTGTAGTGGTTCTATTGTACTTTAATTGGTTGTTAATTAATTATATGAATGAGCAATGCACGTGGATCACAAAAGTCGACTAACTTTGTTAATGAAATAGCTCAGGCTATTCAACAGTTGGTGGATGTGATGCAACACTAACAACCACAGGCAGTACAAGCACCAGTACAACAACATGGTATGAATGATTTCATGCGCCACAAATCGTCAGTTCAATGGTAAAACAACTTCAGATGAGGTGGACACAAAAACTAGAGTACGATATCTTTTTGCTGATGGGCGAGGCTAAGTACTGGTGGGGAGGTATGTAATAGATGATGGATGCTCGCAATGAGGCTATCAATTAGGCAAGCTTCTAAACGAGATTTATGGGGCAGTACTTTCCCGACAATGCCAGGCATGAAAGGGAAGCAGAGTTTTTGACACTACTACAGGGTGATAAGTCAGTTCAAGCATATGTTGATCATTTTGAGTATCTAGCTCAATTCTAGTCTCAGAATATTAGCGAAGAGTGGCGTTGCAGAAATTTTGAAAGGGGGTTGCGTCACAACTTGATGAATGTGATAGTGCCTATGAGGATAAAAGAGTTTCCACTCTAGGTAGAGTAGGCAAAGACAGTGGAATAGTTGGAAGTGGACCCACACCGGGTGATGAGGTCACATCATGGTAATAACAGTGGAGGAAGGCAACACAAAAACCCATCTCTGACAAAATTATTTGAAACTCTTTGGAGCAAAGACGGAAGAGAGGAAGTGTTGCAATTGTTAGAAACCGGGTCACTTCGCGAATTCTTTTCCTGAGAGGAAGAAGTTCGGGGCAACACAACACCAACAAAAAATCTTCCAGAGAGAAGCTGAAGGCGGCAGGAAGGGTGTTCACCATGTTCGGATTAGAAGCAAATAAATCAGGTACCTTAATTCAAGACATGTGTTTGTTTTTTGGTGAATGTGTAAATGTTTTGTTTGATTCGAGTGCATCACATTCGTGTATCCTTGGAGTGTTAGGAGAAGCACGGGTTACCAGTGTGTGACCTCGGATGTGAGTTAATGGTTTCTACACCAGCGTCATGACACGTTTCAACCAGTTTACTTTGTGTTGGGTGTCCGATTGAAGTAGTAGGATGCAAGTTTAAGGTCAACCTAGTGTGCCTACCGCTTAAAGGGTTGGCGTGATATTAGGGATGGATTGGTTGACGACCAATGATGTCATCATAGATTGCAGAAAATAAAAGGTGGTCATTATGGACACAGAGGATAAGTGAATTGTAACATCACAGGCAGTCTTATAGGATATCAGAGAAGGAGCAGCGTGCTGCGTGGTGTGGGCTGAAAAAGAAAAGCATAAGAGTGCAGAAGAGAAAATCATTGGCATACTAGTGGTAGAAGAGATTGTTGATGTCTTTCCAGAAGAAGTTCTAGGGTTACCACCGAGCCGGGTAGTCGAGTTTGCAATTGATTTATTATCAAGAGCGGGTCTGGTGTTAGTGACTCCATACCAGATGGCTTCCATTGAGCTAGCAGAACTGAAGAAGTAGATAGAAGATCTCTTGGAGAAGAAATTCATTTGCCCAAGTGTATCACCATGGGGAGCTCCAATTTTGTTTGTAAAGAAGAAGGATAAGAGTTCACGGTTGTGTGTTGACTATCAACAACTGAACAAGGTTACAATTAAGAACAAATACCATTTGCCCAGGATATAGGATTTTCTGGATCAGTTGAGGGGTGTTGGTGTGTTTTTGAAGATTGATTTAACGTCTGGATATCATCAGATGTTGGTCAAGCCGGATGATATTCAGAAGATAGTTTTTTCGATCACGATACGAACACTACGAGTACATAGTTATGCCCTTTAGAGTGACAAATGCTCTCGTAATTTTTATGGATTACATGAATCACAGTTTTCGATCTTGCTTGGACAAGTTTGTTGTCGTATTCATTGACGACATTCTTATCTTTTCCAAGAATCGAAAAGAACATACTGAAAATCTGAGAGTCGTGTTAGAGATTTTGAGGGAGCAACAACTTTATGGAAAATTCTCCAAGTGTTAGTTATGGTTGGAGGAAGTTCAATTTTTGGGGCATGTAATTTCTGCTCGTGGCATCTCAATAGACCCAACAAAAGTGGAGGCAGTGTTAAGGTGGGAGCGACCGAAGTCTGTAACAGAAGTACGAAACTTTGTGGGTTTGACAGGTCATTACCAGAGGTTTATGGAGGGTTTCTCCAAGATAGTGGGACCTTTGACCCATTTGACACAGAATGATCAACCTTTTATCTGGTCAGACAAGTGTGAGGCTAGTTTTGAAGAGATGAAGCGAAGAATGACGACTGCTCTAGTTCTAGTTGTTTCGGATAGTGATGCGTCTTATCAAGGACTCAAATGTGTGTTGATGCAAGAGAAGAGACCAACGACGTATGTATCTCGTTAGTTGAAGGTGCACGAGAAGAATTATCCAACACACAACATTGAGTTGGCTGCGAAGGTGTTTTCCTTCAAAATATAGAGACACTATCTTTATGGAGCGCGGTTCCAAGTTTACAGTGGTCACAAGAGTCTGAAGTACCTGTTCGACCAGGGGGAGTTGAACATGTGACAAAGAAGGTGGATGGAGTATCTGAAGGATAATGACTTAGAGTTACTGTATCATCCAAGGAAAGTCAATGTAGTTGTAGATGCTTTAAGTAGAAAACGAGTTCAGATGTCTTCGATGATGATGAAAAAGTTGAATTTAATAGAATTTGGGCTTGTAGTTGAACAAAGATTATATCTAGTGCAGTCACTTAACAATCACTAGTGATTTCTTGGAGCAGATTAAGACAAAGCAATTAGTTGATTAGGGGTTACATAACACAGTTAGATTATTGGGTATTGATTAGGCCAAAGACTTCGTTCTAGGTGCAGATGGTATCTTATAGTTCAAGAGTAAGGCGTGTGTTCTAGCAAAGTCAGATTTGAGAAGGATGATTCTGGAAGAAGGACACAAGAGTTGTCTTAGTATACATTATGGTATGACTAAGATGTACAAGGAATTAAAACAAGATGTGATAGAGTTTGTGTCAACTTGTTTAGTATTTCAGAAGTTTAAGGTGGAACCTAAGAGACCAGGAGGAATGTTGCAGCAGTTGGATATTCCTTAGTGGAAATGGGACAATATCGCGATGGACTTTGTAACTCATTTACCAAGGTTGTCAAGAGGTCATGACTCCATTTGGGTGATCGTTGATAGGTTAACAAAGAATGCTCTCTTTTTGCCAGTTCATCAAAGGATGTCCTTGGATAAGTTGGTGGAATTGTACATCCGTGAGGTAGTGAGATTGCATGGAGTACCAACAAGTATCATTTTAGATCGAGATCCACGTTTCACTTCGAGGTTTAGGCATACTTTGGAAGCAATTTTGGGTAACAGTTAAGGATGAGTTCAACATATCATCCTTAGACTGATGGCCAGTCGGAAAGGACTATTTAAAGCATGTGTGTTAGATCATCTCAAAAGTTGGAGTGAGGTTTTACCATTGGTGAAGTTCACGTACAACAACAACTATCTTTCCAGCATCGAGATGGCTCATTATGAAGCTCTGTTGTGTTGGTATTAAGATGGTGAAACAGTGGCAATAGGTCCTAAGTTGTTACAACAGATCACGAAAAAGGTGAAGTTAATTCAGGAACAAATGAGCGCAACTTAAAGCGGGCATAAATTTTGTGCTAACAAGAGGAGGAGACCATTGGAGTTTGATGTAGGAGATCATGTGTTTTTGCGGGTGACACCGACAACGGGAGTGGGAAGGACTATCCGATCGAAGAAGTTGTTGCCAAAGTTTCTTGGACCATACAAAATCCTCAAGAGGATTGGACCAGTAGCTTATGAGATAGTGTTACTACCTTAGTTGGCAAATTTGCATAACGTGTTTCACGTATCTCAGTTGAGGAAGTATGTTCTGGATCCAGAACATGTGTTGCAGGTGGATGACGTTCAAGTAAAAGAGGACCTAACTTTGGATGTTCGACTAGTACGATTTTTGGACGTTCAAACCAAGAAGCTTAGAGGGAAGGAGATTCACACGGTAAAGGTACTTTGGAATGAAAAAAGACAGGAAATGACTTAGGAGCTAGAGGAATATACGAAGAAGGAATATCCATATCTTTTTTCGAAATAACACAATTTTCGAGAACGAAAATTGTTGAATTGGGCAAAATGTAAGTCCCAGGAAAAGACTTAGGATTTTTGGGTAAGATTATAAAGTGGATTATGCTTAACACGAAAGAAGTAATTTAATCATTTAACTGAGTTAGGAGGTTGTTTGTTTAATTTAAGTATTTAATCTAATTATGATTTATGGAAAATTAGTGTTTATAAATTTATAATGCACAAGAATTCATGAGTAAGCATATAGCTTAATGGTTGTTGATATGTGTGATATCGCTGTCGTTGACGCGATCAAATTACCACTACTTTAGCAACTTCAGTATTGCCAGTTTGTAGTGAAGAAAATAGTTAGGGTTAAGATAACCCTGAGTCGTCTCACAACGAATACGGAATTG
>Ga0214542_1005314_pt1 | contig 24581 bp, 6 predicted proteins | sample CNSS1metaG_FD_160096 | JGI IMG/M metagenome (GOLD analysis project Ga0214542, IMG submission 160096) | Root nodule microbial communities from cowpea collected in UCLA plant growth center, Los Angeles, California, USA - CNSS1 | ecosystem: Host-associated > Plants > Roots > Nodule | place: USA...
TTAATCAAAACTGAAAAATAAAAAAATAAGCAAAACCATTAAATTAAAAAAAAAATCTGAAATATTTAAAAAATAAAATAATGAAAAAATACAAATAAAAAAAGAACAAATAATTAAAACTGAAAAGTTAAAAAAAATGAAAAGTGAAGTCGTCATGTTACAGGACGACTTCACTCTTCTATTTAATAGAAATCGTTCTCAGATGCAACGACATTACTTTTAAGAACAAAAAACGGAATTGGCCTGGAGGACTTGTCCTTCCCAATAACGATTTCATCTACTTTAAAAAAAAAAACCAACAAATGCTATTTTACAATTTTATGGTCAAAAGATCCTAAAATACAAAAAAACCATCAAAACATGAACGAATTTAGACAATATCCATAAGACAAATTTATTTATCATCTCTAATTACAAATACTCCTTCTATGACAATAGTTAAAATTGTCACCTGATGTTACAATACTTTTTATTTTAAGAATGGAATAAGAAAGAAACAATTCGTTAGAAAAAATATTAAAATACCATATTTTGAAATAAGCTTTTTAAAATTATTCTTTTATAAGAAACTGATTTTAAAACTAAATATCATATTTTGATTCCATTTAAGTATGTGGTCAAAACTTATATGTGATATATAACTGCGTATGACATAATAATTCCACACTATACTTCGTTATACATTTCTTATCACTTTTAATAATAGTAAATATATTTAATGTAAATTTAACTAGTTTTTAGTTCTTATAAATTTTACAAACTAGAGTCAAATTCAATAAGTAGGAAAGCACTAAAAAAATTATCTATCAGCATAGATTTAGCTTTTTGAAGTGTTTTCTTAAGTTTATCAAATTTACAATTGAAGTATATTTTTTAAATATTATATTAAATTATTTTACTTCTTTTTATTTTTTAATATTTTACATTTTTATAAAAATTAAATTTTGTTCTTATTTGATGTGATCATATAACATTAAATAAAAAACATAAATGAGAACATATAAGACATGATAAAACTGAAGTTGACCTCCAGTTGATGTTGTTATACTGATAAAAAGAAAAGATTAGAATCGTATTTGATACGTTTGGGAAATAATTAGTATAAGAGTAAAATGGAATCTAAAATGTTAATAATAGTATTGAAGCTGAGGAGGAGCGCCGACTATTTGCGTTGTGTAAGTGTGGTCTGATTCCTCAAATCCCAAAAGGTCGGCTCCTTAGAATCTCAACTGTTTAGCTAATCTTGAACTGTTAATCTCTGCAACCGCCATTTCTGATTTGTCGGTTTCCGCAATATCATACTATTAATCATTACGATTGTCATTACCATATTTTTTATATTTAAAACAAAAACATTTTGGACTGTGCTATTCTTAATTCTTTCACTGCAGATAGTGTCGGAATATATAAATAATTGTATGACTCTGGCGATGAAGAGGATTTCTGCCACTGTGTCCAAGTTCAACATTTTTTCATTACAATGTATTATGTATCTATGGATCCGCCACGTGGCTCACAGTTCAGGGCCAACCATGTAGCTTCTCTGGGTTCTATGTGTGACACTGAACTTGACAGTTGCCAGGTCTGTGACAGTGCAAACCACTCTTTCTGTCTTCTACTCACTCCGATCCTTCTCAATCTTTTCCCTTTTAACACTTTACCTTTATTTATTCTCCATATTTAAATCATCTGTCATCAAAATATCAATAAAAAAAGTTGTTTTTTTAATATATATATATATATATATATATTACTTAGTTAAATATTAGTTAAATATAAAAGTAGAATATTATATAAAAATAAAAATCCATAAATTTATTGATTTAAGTTTTGGAATGAAAGTGATATCAATGTCTTATGTGATTGAGTTTAGGTTGGTGTCAGTTATTTTCTCTTATGTAAATCTAACTTGTGGTATCAGAATCAATGGTTAAAACTGACTCAGACAAGTCATCGAAAATCTTCCTAAAAAGAGTTTCAAGTAAGCGTATCTCGTTAAATCTGTAAACCTAACAATACCATCATAATTTGAAAAGAATAAATTCTCTTTTATACTTTATACTAAAGTAAAGTAATCAAACACAAATAATACAATCTTACGATATATTAAACTATAAAAATTAATATATATATATATATATATATATATATATATATATATATATATATATATATATATTTGCACTTCTGTGTATCGAAAATAAATTAAAATAGGTTGTAAATTGAAATTTACATTGATATATGTTTTCTACGTATATCTTTCATTCTACATTATAAATGTTTATCTCTCTAGTGTATTTTCTACATCTACCTTTCATTCTACCTTATAGATAAATTGTTTATCTCTCCAATATAGCTTGATATTTTATCAACTTTGAAGACCAACAATTAAAATTAATTTTGATTTTGCACCACTTATATTTAAAAAAAAAGTATCAATGGTTATTGCTTCTAATTAATATTTATTATTGTTCTTCTGTACATAAAAAGTATACTATTAATATCAATGCATAAATTTCGTAAATAGACTCCTTGCGTATTTTAAAATCTTATTAGCTTAAACTATAAATTTATTTTACCTTAACTTTAACTAGTTTTATTTCCGATATTTATGACATAAGATATATGTGGAGTGAAAATTTGAGTGCTTGATGAAATATAATAGTGTTTTTTTATAATTGAAATCATTGAAAGATTTTTTAAAATAAGAAATATTAAAAATAGAAGGTAGCATTAAAAAAAAGGTTGTGAATTGATAACGTGGTTAAATAGAAATGGCCAGTTGGCGAATGACATGGAGTGTGGAATCTGTGACATAAAACAAAGCGTTGGCCGGTAAATAATTCACGCACCTTCTGCCTATGTCATCTTGACGACCATCAAATTGCTCTATTAATATTATTCATAATAATATTCTTATGAGTTAATAAACAAACCAACGACTCTTGCTGACGCCATACGTCAAAAAAAAAAAAAATGGCCACCACAACCAACCACAATAATTTACCAATTACTATTAGCTTAACAATAATTTTCGGTTCATTCATGTAGGTGCTAACCATGTTTGAGTGCTCAGTTTCACCATTCATGTTTTTTTTTTTTTTTATCTAAACTAAGTCCTTTCTTTAATGCAGATAATCTTATTCTAATTTTATTATAGGCGACAAGTTCTACTCTTACACTAGATACAGAAAAAATGTATTACCTAATCCAAACTGTTGAAAAAATACGCATTAAGAAAAAATATTTTCAAGGGGAAGCTCAAATACAAATAATAGCAGAAAAATAAAATATAAATAAAAACAAATATAAAATTTAACGAGATTCGACATCTCGATATTTTTATTCAATAAAAAAGTATTATCATTCAAGATGCAATTCTTTGTGGACCAAAATTACAAACACTTTAAAATACAATTTTTTATGGACCAAAATTGCAAACACTTCATAGTGCAATTTTTTATGGACCAATATTACAAACTCTTTATAGTACAATTTTTCTGGCAAAAATTACAAAACTTCTAATGACACACAATTCTCAAAACCCCCAAAACACCCAAGAGACATATTGAATTGGAATGACAATTTCATAAACAACTCTTTATTTTCATAATACTTGTTTGGTGCTTTCTTTTTCATATTACCCGATTAGTGAGACTTTGGTGAATACTCACTTGAGAACCGACACAAACCTGGTGGAATGAATGAAAAAAAATTATGTATATTAAAATTTAAGTTTTAGATTAAATGGAAATGAGAGTGCCGAAAGAAAATAATTCATAATTCATTATTTTAAAATTTTGACTTAGAAATAATATAATTTTTTTCTATGAATTGGTCTTTTGTTATTAGTATTGTGTTTTTATTGAATTTCTTGGAAAATTCTTTCAAGTTGTTTTTTACATTTTTAACGTTGAACCATGATTTTGAACATACCATGCATAAAGTTGTTGTCACTTATTTTTTGCAATAGATAAACCCAATATTATAATTCATGTAAAAGGGTGCAACTCATTTCGAAACATTAAGGTAGCATTTGCACTTGTATTTAACGAAGCACAAACTCATGAGGCTAGTTGCCCGATGAAATTATTCACATTAGCATGTATATGATCATTTATAAACAAATAAGAAGGGATGACAAATAAATCTGTTTTTATGAATATTATTTGAATTTATTTCTATTTTAATAGAGAATCTTCATATTAATTGAGTACGAGTAATATTCAATTTTTAAAATTAGATACGAGAACGAAGATGTGAATGTACATATACCTATCCTGTTCTCCTTCCAATGTCTCGTTTGGTACTCATCTCGTTCTGTTAAAATTACTAAAGTCTCACAATTTGTTTGCTATTTTAGAATTTTTTGGTCACATATATTATGTAAATGTGTTAGAGTTATTGTCTGGTTAGTTAAAATTATAAACCGATACATTAATATTAAGTAGATACCCTAAAGTAATATTATGATATGATGAGAAGTCGAATTGAAATTATTAAAATATGGAATGTGACTTACCACCGGTATAAAATGAGTTATGTGTTGGGATTTTTAGGGCTTTTGGAAATATGAGAGATATGAGAGATATATGTGATATGTTATACGGAGGAACATGTTTTTGTATTTTATTGATATACTCTATATATAGACAAATATCAAATATAAAATATTTAGAATATCTCACTCCTAATCTAAAATAATAACAAATTTCTAAAACTGACACATATCTCTAAAACTGAAATATTTTCTAAAAACTAATTTAAATAAAAAAGATATTAAGTAATATTCTCAACATTATGATCCCCATTTGTAGGGTAAATAACATTACGTACTCTGTTATGGTTTTTGTTTTCTCTTCATCTCCATTAGGAGAGATAACAAAAGTTGTGTCTAAGACCCTCTACAGTTGGATTGTAATATCTCATACTCACGTCAAACTCAAGTACACTTCCACATTTTTTTATCACGAATTAGATTATGGATTCATTAAAGATTAATATATGATTAAGCTGTACAAATTTGTCCTCACATTAACACATAAATAGTGTACACTCCAAAACAAAAACGTATTTAGTCTTTAGTTTTATAACCATTCTTTTTATTTGCTACATATTTTTTCCTCTCTCTTCTATTTTTTTGACTTGTTTTATATCTATGAAATTCACCAAAATCTCAAAAGTATTTTTTCTCTTATTATAACTATTATGTTCATATGGTATATTATCAATTACAGTGAATCAAATAGTTTTTATGTCTTACATTTGAATAATTTTACTCCTTTTTAATACCTTTATCTATTGTCTTTTTTTCACAACAAAATTGTTGACTCTCAATTTCAAGTGTCCAATAGCATAAACTTATTCTTTTTATGCTCTTTGATCCTTAAGTGTTGTTTCATTTGAAAAAAAATTATTTTTGCTAAATAATTTTCATTGACCTTCAATAGTACGACAAATTTGATATTTGAAAAGTTTTTCTTAGATTTTCAAGGTACTTTCACTTATCATGTCCTCAATTATACATTAAATTTCCTTTGTGTGATCTCATTGAATGATGTATCAAATTGTTTCTATGACACATTTGATTATTTTTACTTCTTTTTAATTCTTTTTAATATTTTTATTTGTTGTTTATTTTCATCACGTAAAATATTGTTTTGATGTTTTTTATATAATTATTTTTATTTTCTAACTCATTATTATAAGTGTAATTTCATCACCACACTTGAATAAAGACATTTAATTTACTGTAATAAAATAAATAATGTTATTATTATGAATCTTATTTATCACCATCCAACATATATTAAAGTTCAAAAGATCAAATATTTATGTTACATTTTAATTATTATTAATTTAATACTTGTACTTTGTGCAATTTCATTCAATGGTGTACTATAAATTTTATTGGTGTATAAAAGAATAGGTTTCATTAGAATTTAGAGAAAGAAAGCAAACAAACATTTAAAATATTTTTAACCTTGGATTCTAGTTTTTTCTATAACTTTTTTCAAAATATAACTTAATTTTATTAATTTTGGTTAAACTTAATAAATACTTTGGATTTTGTTATGATATAAATAGTTAAATCTATTGAGAGGGAAAGAGGTATTTAAAGTACTTTTGACCTCGACTTTTAAACTAAGTGAAACCATTGACATTTATTCGAAAATCTTTCAAAATTATTGATTCAATTAGTAATAAATCTTAAAGAGAAATTGATATAAAAAATACAACACTAATATAACATAGTTCGATCTCACATAAAATATCTTTTGTATTGATCTATACTTTGGTTGAAACACTTAAGTCAAAGAATTCATTTTGCTTGCAACATACGTCATTGCCACATTCTTATTAGTATCTTGTTGATTTTAATGCCTAAGCCACAATATATTCTTTTTCCAAGCACGCAGTGCTCCATTTTATCCATAATATTTCATTAGTGTCCTCCTTTCCACCCATGAACCAACCACTATAATATGCCTTAAAACTATACAAGGGAAGAAGAATATGTGAATGCAATTACAAAAGTGGAGATGACACAAGGAATTAGTTTCAACAATAAAAAAATATGTATTTCCAATTATTATATGTATCCTCTATATTCAACAACTCTAGTTCCCAATTTTTCTTTCTCATATTCACAAGTGCACATTGGCCCTCCCAATAATTCAACTATTGTAAAATAATGAAGTGATGACACCATTAGCCGAAATCGTCACAAAGGAACAAACAAACACAATAAGTATTAAATAAATATTGCAATAATCGACAAAATCAAATTTTACTCTTTTATTAAAATTGGTTACTAAAAGTTTAGTGATGTCAATGTAATAAAGTAGCCTATGTATTCACACTGTTATCTAATTACCAATAACATAAATTTATTGTATTTTTATTATAATTATTTACAAAAGCATGCTAAACATAATATTTTAATAATTGATTAACAGTGCAAAACATCTCACGAAAAAGAATAAAGTAAGTATATGTCTTGCATGTCAATTCGCCTGCCTTTCTTTTAAATTTAAATAATATAAAAGATTAAATAGTTTTGTAAAGTCAACATTTAATGAGTTATTCGATTATTTTTAAGTTGAAAAAAATTACCCAGTTACTTTCTTAGTAAAGACATTCTACAAATATATTAGTTATTGAAATTTACATAGCTGCAGGTTAAACAAACACACACACACACACACACACATATATATATATATATATATATATATATATATATATATTATTACTTTTCAAATATATTTATTTTATTTGTTTTTTTAATATCTTTAATGATTATCCATAATTTGGCAATGGATTTCTTCTCATTCCAAAATTCTCTTCGTATCCAAACTCTATATGCAGTCAGTCTCAACATAGTGTGAAATCTTTTTTGTTGTAAAATTCTTACACGACTCAGAAGTATTACAGTTTAAATAACAATTTGAAATTCTGTTTCCAAGAGCAGCAAGAACTCAAGAACTACAAGTTATTAGGGTAAAATGGTTTCTTTTTCGTTTTTACTACCTTCTATATATACTGTTTCATAGCTTCGCCTGTTTTATTTACAAGAAGAACCGCAAGCAGTGACGTTTTGTTAGAAAGAAAAGCGTGTAGGCTTATCTGAGTGTGGTGGTTACGATAAACATCAGAAAGAACATCACCAATATATCAGAAGAAAAGAAAAGGTTGTTGGCTTCCTCTCCTTTTTTGTGGTAGTAGTTGTGAAGATCATGGTGTTGTTGAGTTCTTTTCTGCAGTCAACTGCAGTACATACATACATATATATATATAGAATAATATTCCTGCATGCGTCTATGTTTGGCGAGGATTCCCACCTACAATATGCTATGGCCATTTTCTATGGTTCGTAGTGATGATGAATACGTTAGTTGAACTTGGTCATTTAGTGTCACAATTGCAGCAACTGCAGGGAAGAGTTCAAAACCAAAGTCTCAAAAATGGCTGCATTTTTCTAAAACTATTATTTTTTGGTGCACATGATGTCTTCTCAGGAAGAAACATATTTGGTCGTATAATGACAAGAAGATAAAAAGATAAGATGAAGCACGCATGCACACCCTCCAAATGCATGCATTTATGTGATAAATTTGTTGCATGATGCAATTGTCTTGTATTAACAACAGTGAGCACAAAAGAGGTGTTAGTGAGTGTTGTTACGTATCAGCAGCATTTTTTTGTTTTTCTACGGGGAGATGAACGTAGCCTCTTATGTATATCATTAAATAATGGAATCATGGTCTCTGCACAAAATACTATAACAAAATTTTGTTCTTCTTGTTAACAGCTTAACGATTGTGACTTTAATTTTTAGTCTATTTTCGATTTGACACAAGCTAATAACTTCTCGACACAGCTCAACCAACATTTAATAGTGCTATATTTTTTCAACTCTCCTAAAAGATATGTTAAGCTCAATAATTTTGTCCCTTCAACATTTTAATCTGTCTTTTTATATAACGACAATAAATTATTACTGCAAATGTTTCTTTTTTAAATTGAATAATACTTTATAAACATATAACATAATTATATGTCTCGCACCTAAATTTAAAATTACTTAATATATATATACTTAAACAATTTTAAAAGGTGAAGTTAAGCATATATAGATAAAGACAATAAAGTGGTGTTTGGTGTTAATTTATTCATATACGTACTATTTCTTTTTTGAAAAATGATATCTCTATCTTTAGACTTTCATTCTTTATTTTCCAACATAATTTAGTGTGAGCTATTGATTCGTTAAAAAAAATATGGTAGTACATTAATTAATGACCTACATTAAGTCATGTCAGAGAGTAAAAAAATTAAGAGTCATAATAACATTTTCCTTCTTTTTTGAAGACACTTAGCATCATTTAAATTGGTGTGTTTTGTATTAAAAAAAATGGATTTTATAAGTCGAAGTCAACCTCACAAAACTGGTTTATAAAATGATGATTGTACTCAATTATATCTTTTAAATTGACTTCATTTTTAGTCGATATATGAATTAAAAAAAAAAAAGGTATCCATAATCTAAATTGGTACTTGAGCAAATTATAATCATAATTATTATTTGGGTTGTTATACTTAACTCCTAAGTGAAAGTAATTATAATCGTGCAAATTTGATAACTATACTAATTTTGTGTGAGAAAAGAAGTCCCACATTGATGAGAACTTACTTTGGGGCTTACTTTTAATGTTATAAAAGGAGCTCAGTGTTTCCTTAGGAAATCATCCCAAAGTCTCTCTCATCTTATTCATTTTGTTTTATTTGGCTTGAGACTTAGGAAATCATCCCAAAGTCTCTACCATCTTATTCCTTTTGTTTTATTTGGCTTGAGAGAAGAATTAAAAGAGAATAGTATTGTGATAGTATTTTGCTGCTATTGTCATTAGAATAGTGTTGTGATAGTGGATAAAGTGTGGTAGTGTGAAAGTGCATGTTTAGGAAAGTTCTGGCTAAGAAAGACTTGGTACTTAAGCGTGTCCATTAGTGACCCACCTCTCTTTCCTGGGAATTACCTGGTGCATTGGTTCACGATCTGCCTCCATTGTTCCAATAGACAGTACTAGCATTGCGGAGAAGACTACATCGAAGGATATTTGGGATACTCTCACACGCCTGTACGAGCGGCAGATTTCAACATAATTGAAAATGAACGTGAAGAAGAATCCAGGCGAAAGAACAAAGAGGATATGGTGAAAAGTGTAAGGCAAATAGAAGCTTTGGTGATGACAAGAGGTAGATCAACAGAACGTGGATCTAGTGGGAGTCAGTCTCATGATAGATGTCAAAGTAAGAAGCATCTCAAATGCTACCATTGTGGCAAAATAGGGCATGTGAAGAAAGATTGTTGGCATTTGAAGAATGGAGGAAAGAACTTTGAGGCATCAACCTCACAAGGTTGTATGGCAAATACCTCGGAGGACGAAGATATTCTGTGAAGAAGAGGAGAGATCTGGTAAGTCATGAAAGCGCAAAAGATCATGGCAGATGTGTATGTGCTTTTGGGAGATACGTTGCAGGGAGCTAATGCAATGGTTCCATCGACAAGTCAAGAAGAAGCAATGTTGATGTGACATCGTAAACTTGGGTATAAGTCAGAGCGAAGTTTGCAAATCCATGAATGTAATCTCTTACTCGGACTCAAGAAGATTGTTTTATCTCTACGCGAGCACTGTGTGGTAAGCCAACAAACATAGTCATAGATCGCAGATTGCTAGCTTGACTACCAGGAAAAAGGAAAACACAAGAAGACTTTATTTATTCTGATGTAAAGGAATCACCAGAGTTACCACTAGGAGAATCAAAGTTTACTCCAGGATATTGTGGGTGTACTACATCAAGAGAAAGTCAAATGTGTTATTACCAGTTCAAGGAATCCAAAGCACGAGTAGAGCTTGAAACTGGGAAAAATTAAGTGCTTTGGCTATGCTAACAATGTGAAGGGGTACCACCTGTGGGTCCCACTACCCACAAGGTTATTGTTAAGCAGAAATGAAATGATACTCCAACCAGAAGGCGTTAAAGAACAAGTAAACTTGGTTTACATGGTTGAACAAATCTTAGTACGGTTTAAAGAGAGCTCAGGTGTTCGTACCAGAGATTTGATTCCTTCATAAGTATCGGTTACAACAGAATGGGTGTTTAGACCATTGATGGGAACTTACTTTTAATGTTATAAAAGGAGCCCAGTGTTTCCTTAGGAAATCATCCCAAAGTCTCTCTCATCTTCTTCCTTTTGTTTTATTTGGCTTGAGAGAAGAATTAAGAGAGAATAGTAGTTTCTCCCATAAAAGAGAAGGTTAGTTTCTCCTTTAAGGTTCTTCTTGTATTAGTTTTTCCTAATTCCAAGAGAGAAGTTGTCATTATTTTCTCCTTGAGATTAGATAGAATGGTATGTAATTTTCTTTTTCTTAAGTAAATTATATTCATTGCCTATTATCTATTTTTGTTCCTTTATTTTCATCTTTTATTTTAGTTGTGAGTAGTTATACTATTACTCTCATACCCAACATTTTGTTGGGTCAAGAATCAGATGAAACTTGACCCTGTTTTAATTGATATTGACGTGAGACAATGTATCATGAATTAAAATTATAACGGGGAATTAGTAATAACAAGTAGGGGTGTATTTAAGGATGAAAATGGGACACATGGGTCAAGCGGGGATGGTTGGTAGTGAGAAAAAAAAATGTAAGTAATGGATATTTAATTTCGTCGTCACCTTGCACAAGTTGGTCTATAATCTTAATTAATTATTTTAATTTTTGCATAAATAAGACAATCCATATTATGAATAATAATTATATCTCATTTCATTTATGTTTTAGAATATGTTTGAAAGACCATTTTTGAAAGTTTCGATTAGTGAGTGGTTTTAATTATTTTTTGTCGTGATTTCTTAAATCAATGAGTAATTCCCGTAAGTTTTATAGAGAAAAATATTGCTGATGTTTATATTTTTGTAAGTATATATTGTTCAAAAAATTTCATATTTTTTATGATGAAAATCATTGTTATATAAATTGTTAAATTTCACTTTTATACATAGAAAAGAGTCTAAATGATTTAGTATTTTATCTTTATTTATTTATTTAGATTTGATTTCTTTTTCATAATAGGTATAGTTGTTTATATTTTGTTTATATTTGTGAAGTGTAATTTTTATCAAGAATTTAATTCAATCTTTCATAACTTGTATTCATTTATTTATTTTTATTAATGAAGACTTATTTAAAAAATATACACCCACTTAAAATAAACATACATTTTAAGTGTCGACTGGTCCCTCATTTTAACAAGGTGAGAGACGTTTTATAAGTGGAATATCTTTTTACATCTAACATGATGCCATTTAAACTAAAGCATATATTTTACATAAGTTTTCTCCGGACAAAATTACAATTATGAAACCATGTACTTCTATATAATTCTTTATCAGTTAAATATTACTTTAAAGTTGTGTTTTTTTCTTAAAATAAACTAATTACCTATTTCATTCTTGCACATAAAAGTCATACAAAATATTTTTGTCATCAAATATTATATTATAGTTTATTGTGAAACTCCATTTATTACATAAAAAGTAATATTACTTTCCTCCCATATCATCATAATTATAATCTAAATTTTCAATGGTTGAATTCATTTCAAATTTAAACTTTGTGGGGATAAGTGTGGGGCACAAGAAATTAAAGTTTCCCTCTTGTAAAAGAAATAGAGATTAATCAAATGATGACACCTAAACTCATGAAAGCTGCCAAAGATTGAATGTATGAGTTGTTGGTGTTGTGGAATTATAGTACTGCTCTATAGTCACATTTGATGAATGTTATTTTGACGCATTGAAAACGTGGAAGTAGAATTAGGCAAAATGTGAGAACATAAAAAGTCTTCCCAACATTGATTGGTGCAGAAGAAGAAAAGATAATTCTGGAAATGGAGAATTAATCTCTCTGTCTCATTCTCAACTCCAAGTGCCCAGTTATCTTCATCTCCACTCATGTCGGCATCGCATTAATGCAAGAAAGTGATGGATGATAAATATTTATTTTTATTTTTATTATTATCATTATTTAGTAATTTTCTATGTTGATGGAGCATTATTTATGACAATCAAAAACATGGAAAAAGGTTGAGTAAAAAACACGAGGACATATGGAACGTTAGAAGACCAGGGGGAGAGAATTCCACGTTGTTGATTTTATGATCTCAACATGGTTGTAACATCATTCACTTCACTTCGACACTGTTGTAGTAATTGCTGCATGCACCTTCCTAGCTTTCCAAATTCAACTCCCTTTCTCCCTAATTTCTCACCACCTTTTTCATTAGAACACATCGTTGTCTACTCCATATTAATTAATACATGCTAAAACTCATTTAACAATTACAGTTTTTTTTTTTCTAATACAAAAGTTTCATAATTAATAGATGCTAAAACTCATTTCACAATTACACTTTCAGCACTTTCATATTTGTGAAAATTTTATACGTTGGGTCTTTTATTTTAGGGTTAATTATATTTTTGGTCCCTTAATTTTTAATGAATTTTATAATTAATCCATTTTGAAACTTTGGATAATTTAGTCCTCCATATTTCGAAATACGTGGATTAGTCATTTTAATCAAATTTTATTAGGTTTATTTCATGTTTCGTATGCATTTGAGGATTGTATTTGAATTATTTATATTGTTTGACACATTTTTGCTTTAATGTTAAGTTAAATACTATTATGAAATGTCAAATAAACTTAACAAAATTTGATTAAAATGACTAAATCAACCTATTTCGAAATATGAAAGACTAAATTGGTCCAAAGTTTCAAAATGGACTAATTCCAAAATTTACTTAAAGTTAAGAGACCAAAAACATATTTAACCTTTATTTTATTTTATTTTAATTAATAGTGTAAAGTGTGGATTAAGTCATCACAAAATTTTTCTTTTTATATAAAATTTAAATAACAAGTGACATATTGTTTATTACCTAGAAAAAACTTTAATATTGTTGAAAAAATAGGAATCAAAATCATTGTTTTTAAAAAGTACAAATATCGATAAAAAAAACTATTTCTAATTTCAAATGCAATATTTCACGGACAAAAACATATTTTTTTCCTATATCTCTTGCATCTGTTACATCAATATAACACAATGTGAGGCATCATAACTAATGTTTTCATTTTTTTAACGTCTATTTTGAATATAACATGTTGAATAGTATATCAAGTGCAAGATCATAAACTTACGTTAGTGTGATTAAAAGTATTTTAGTCATGTTGTTCGCTTATATATTAATTAGTTGATTTATTATATTTATTTTAAGTTGAAATGTAGTAAATAAATATGAGGCTAGACTATGTACAATTGTTACCCAAACCGAAGTTGATAGTGGTTGGAATAAAGTAATACATTTTAATTGACTGATCGATACATCTAAACATTAATTGTTTCCAGTTTATAAACTTGTATTAACTTATGTAAATTGTTCTAGGGCTTTAATGGGTCACAACCATTAGACTCATAAACATTGAACTGTGTCTAAATCACATGGTTAAAATATCATGCAAATACTTATAAAACTTTAGTTATGCACTTTCTATAGTACTTAATGCTTACAAAATTTTCAACCGTGCTTAATTTTTTAATTATACTTTGTAACAATTTATATATTCATTTAAGCTAATTATGAACCTTAATTAAGTCATTACCTAAATTATATATCAATTCAAAATGGCATCAAATAATTTGTTTATAATTTTTTTGTGGTGTGGCTTGAAGTACAATAAATATGCAATAAACTGTGTTTGAAATTATTTGTTTGATATTTTGTTGAACACACCATAAAATGAAACTAACATTAAAATAAATTATACATACAACAATAATTCTCATCTCAAGATAGTCACCATATGTGACTTTCAATGGCATGTTGTAAAAATAACCCTTAAATGTAAGAAAAAAAGTTACAAAGTATACAATAATTGCAAATAAAGTTATTATTATGTATTACACATATGACGATGGTTATAATTTGGCTTGTCAACGTATATAGTGATACAACAACAATTATAAATTGTCATGGAAACCTCAATTTTGTTTAAGATGCCTATATTAGCAACAGTTCTGGAATTGTTGTTGAAAAAGTATTTTAATTGTTGTTAAAAGTTCGATATATAACGGTGTATCTCATTTATGATTTTTTTTTTTTTAAATTCATGTTAGGCATCCTAAAGACTCTGACATCTCGATTAACTTTTTGTATATTAAATTTAATGAAAACTTTAACTGGTATTCCTAAAAAGGTTCTAAAGGATAAACCAATGATTTTTTTCTCATAATATCATCCATGCAAGTTAATCAAGTTATTTTCGTATTAACTATTTATTAGTTTATTTTATACTTTAATAAGACGACACTACTCAGTAATCTATAAATAAAAACCTTTCTAACTACTAACTGCAAACATTTAAGAAAGTAAATACCCGCATACAAATATTTAAAGAAAATTAATCTTACACCACTTATTCTAGAATAGTTGGTGAAGGGAGCAAATTTCTAGTATATATATATATTAAAAAAGAGAAGAAAAAAAAACTTTAGTGAATAATGGAATATTATAAAGTAACGTGTATGGATAGAAATTGTATTTTGGGTATCCATGAACACAACTTTTTTTTGTCATCTAATGGAAATTGTGCTCTTGGTTTGCCACCTTTGTTTATATAATAATTAGGTCAAAAGCACAAAACAAAGATACTTACAGTCTTTGAAGGCGGGCTAACGAATGCAATGCACTGAAAGGATATGTTGGATTGTTAATTCATTTCAACACTCGATAATCTCATAACCCAACTTTATGTGTTTTTATGTGTTAGATTTGGTCTGCAACATGCACTTAGCTACTCAACAAAACATCCAACCATACCCTCAAATTCATAATGCAATTTGATTACGACAGAAAGATAAGACACTATATATGCGTTTATTACCAGAATTATTCATATATAATATACAAAACATACATGATATCGACAACAACTTTTGTTTTAGTTGTGTTGAATGAAGTAAGAGAAAGAGATTACTGAAAATTGAAGTGAATCTAAGGTTCTCTTTGTGTGAATAAGAAAGTTAAGTATTTTATAGAGATAAAAATTTATAAATTTATTATCTTAAGTTTTTTTTAGAGTGAAATATGTCTTTGGTTTCTTAATTTTGAAATTAGTTTTTCTTTGAAATTTTGATACAATTTAGTCTTTCAACTTTAGAAATATATGAATTTAGTATCTTTAACCAAATTTTATTAAATTTAATTGACATTTTAAACACGTTTCATGATATCATTTAAATTGTTTATACCGTTTTACATATTTCAGTTTTAATGTTAGTTGAAAAACGTATTTAATGTCAAACCTCAAGTTAAACCTCTTCTAAAAAACTTATAAAAGTGCAATCGATCACCTGTTAAATTAACCATGATAAAAGATAATCTTAAATTTTAAATATGTTGTGTTTGGAAAGGAAAATATTTATAAATTTTGAATCCTTGATTTGTTTTGTGACATGAAAAGCATGGTGAATAAGAAAAAGATGAGAAGGGTGACATATGCGTGATTACATGTGTTGTGAGGGTGGAAAAAAAATGGGTTGTGAGTGGGCAACCCAAAAAACATTGATGAAACCAGAATTGGTAGGGGAACAGAAGAGACAGAAGAAAAGATGAGGTAAGAATTTGGAAGATATGCGGTTTTGTTGGAACACAGGTTTTTCCCATTTTAAGCAGGTACATTGTAATCACTCAAATTTAGTCTTATGAATAAAGCTGCGATGTTAAGAAAAAGGATAAGGAGTTGTTGTGGTCCCTCTGTCGTGGTTGTGGAATATATACATAAAGACAAAATGATCTCAAAACTCGACGACTCAATAATAATAATAATATTATGCAATAATCAACATCATTTAAGTCTAATTTAACTTTAGAAAATTAATTTCAAAAATAAAGTTTTATTCACTTATATAATATGAATTTGACTTATTTTTAATTTATGTGTGACTTCCAAAAAAAACTTAAAATATTAAAATTTATAACAATTTCATTCAAACATATCTATTTAATATGAAATAGTATTAAAGCTAATTGTACATTAATGTTGTGTTTAGATCCGCATGAGTACTGTTCATGCGGATGGAGAGTAACTTGAAAATATGTTTGGATCTGCTTGTTTGCACTGATTTGAGAGTGCGGATTTGCAGGTGAATTACAAAATTTGACATTCTCTAAAATGAAGAGATGTACAGGAAAAGTCAGATCATCGTATTAAAATTACTTTATTATCCCTCTTTTTTAATAATTTAATTTACTTATATTTAATTATATAGATATTAATAACATTGTATATTATTATATATAATTTTAATTTTAATTATTATAATAATTAGTATTATATAATAATAATAATAATAATATTCAAATAAATATCTTTTGTAAATAAATTAATTCTATAAATTAAAATATATTTAAATAAATATGGAGTTAAAATTAAACCATATATATTATAAATCATTTCTTCTATTTACATTGAAGGATGAAATGGTAATCATATAATTTATTTTATTAAAGATTATAATTTATTACGTCAAACACAAACTTTCATAAACTTTTTACTCATATCCACTTAAATTATATCATCTTTTCTTTAATCCAAACAACTTCATCTTTACCTGCAAATCAGCGCAAATCCACTCCTCCAAATCCACACTCAATCTAAACATAGCATAAGTAAATTTTTAAAACATAAAAAATATTTTTATCACTTGTATTTTTACATTGAAGTGTAAATAAAAAATTATTGAAATGTATATTTTAGTAAACCTTTTTTTATAATAATATTTATAGGAAACTTTTAAACCTAATAAAGTGTAATAAAATTTAAAAAAGAAAAGAAAGAAATAAGATGTCACCATATATATTTTGTTGGAGCATAATGTGTTATGATTGAATAATTTTTTTTTCCATTTCCCTAAATCAGAACTGTTAAATAAGTCCTAATAACTGAAGATAAGAAATGTAAATAAGGATGATACGGACATTTAATTATTTATTTAGTTAATAATTATTAGTTAATTTTATTTGAGATCTTTTGAAATTTAAGTAATCAGAATAAAATTATTAATGAAAAAGGATATCAATCATAAAATAGTAGTTTAAAATTTGATTTTAAAATTTTTATTTTTATTTAGACTATAAAATTGAAATTATTATATTACTTTTTTTTATAATTTATATTTTGACATAATTTATTTAAATTTACATTTTAAAATGTCAAATTTATTCACATTAATATTATATTAAGTAATTTTATTTCAATTGTACTTAAGAATTAATTTTTTTATCTAAACTTATGTTTTAAAAATTTATGTTAGAATAATTTTATTTAATATAAAAATCTTTATGGATATGTATGAGTACATACGAATATAAAAATATAATAGGTATTTCTTCGTAGACACCTAAATAGTAATGGAACGGTAACAAAACTTATTTTTTCTGGAAGAGACAAATTACGGATAAACATTACTCATACTAATCTAATCTGACGCGTTATCATTTATAAATACGAATAGAATGATTAATCAAATATATTAATTTAAGCAGATAAGAAGAAAAGAAAAATTAATGAATCTCGTTGGATTTTATTATTTTTATTTCTCTGTACATATTTTGTCGTTTTTTTTTTTCAATTAAACAACTTATTTTTATTTTATTTATGGTATTTATTTTCATCTGCTATATTTCTCTATTCTATATCAAACAAATGGTCAAAATTAATGTTAGAAATATTTGATAAGAAATAAATAAAAGTATTTTGAAAAATTAATTAAAAATATTACTTAAATTGGTACACCTTTAATTCTTTCTCTTAAGTCAAACTAACCTAATTAAATTCATTCTTCCTATTTTAACTTCACCTCTTACGAACTATAAATAATAATATTTTAATTCATTTTTTTATCTACTTTTAATTTATTGTTTCAATTATCATTAAATCATCATATCACATCAATAATAAAAATTAAAATAAATTATCTAATAGTAATTTAATTCAAAAAATAAATTAAAAGTAAATTAAGAAAAATAAATTAAAATATCATTATCCAATACTATAATAATATTTTTCCTTCTGGTTTTAGAAAATGGAAGAGTTATCTTAACTTTCTATTTGTTTTTTTTTTTAAATTGTGATAATAGAATTTGAATTCATAACTTTATATAAATTATTTAATTCACCATTAGTCCAAAAAAGACTTTAGAACTTGCATGTAAAAAATTAATATAGTTTAAATATTTTAAAATATTCATTATTGATAGACTCTCGAGTAAAATTAGTGATTAGTTTATACATAAGTTTTCTTTCTTTTTTTTTACTTTTTCAAGCATTGTACAAAAGTATATATATATATATATATATATATATATATATATATATATATATATATATATATATATAAATAAATTATGTATCCGACACCCTCATAAATAATTGAGATCATGGAGATCTAAGATAGACACCAATCACATCAATTCATTTGTAAAAATTCGTAGCATAAAATGATGGTATTACACAGGAAGTTTCTGAAGATACACTTGAGAGCAGCTTTAGAATTTTTATGAAAGATGCCACAAAATTAAAATTTATTGCATTTAAATTTTAATAGGATAAGAAATGTAACTTCCATCCAACATACACATACTTTTCAATTGAAGATACTATAACTAATATAACTTCACTTATAATACATTACCAAACATTTTGTTTGAGTCAATTCTGGACTTCCTATATATGGTGAAAAAACAATTTTTCATTATACTCAAATTTAGTTAAGAATTTTACCGCTTTTTTAAGTTTTTCCACTACCAAAGCAATAATCAAATGTGGTTTTCTAAGGTAAGAGTCCTAAGATAGATAAACCTGAAATAATACAAGCCATCCCATGATTTATGTTTCTTCTCCAGTTTTGATGAGTTTTTAGAGAGAGATAATTCATATAAGAAGAAAATGATATCATTTTTAATTCAAAATTTTACAATGTTTTATGGTTCTTTTATTTTATATATTGTTTAATATTTTTTTTATTAAATTTGAAATTTAGATTCACATTTAAATTTAAAAAAAAAAATCTTTAAATTTTCACGAGCACAATTTTACAATACATTCATATTATGAATTTTATATTGCAAGTGGTTTAACACTTATACCATTAAGATAAGGATTGAAGGTAGATTCTCCGTTTGAGAGTTAAAACTAGAATAAAAATATAATTTTACTCTCAAATCTCGGTGTGAAACTTGTAAAATAAAACTACAATGGAACACACAAGAAGATAGTGCACCTACATAAGAAACTAGAAATTCAACAAAAATACATTACTAAATTGAAGAAAATATACATTTGTATTGCATCACTGTGTTAATTGATGGAATTGCAGTATAACCTAATCCACTCAAAGATTTTCATCTTATAAACGCAACCTTTGTGCTTGTGCTTGTCAATATCAACCTTGTTTATATAATGTTTATATATATATTAATGAGGAAAGAAGAAGGAATGTCCGTAGCTGTGGCCATTAATGGTGAAAATTGTGCGCAACAACACTTGTTGTATGTTTTTGTTCTCCACGAACTTTGGGCTACAACTCTGAACAAGCAAGATTATGGTATATTTTTGGTTTTGAAAAATACTACCAATTAAATATAAGAATTTATGATTTTAAAGTAATTTTAAACTAAATATAGCCAATTATATAACAATTTATGGTGATAATGTATGATTAGAAGTTTTTCACGTTGTGAATATATTTTAACAAAATTTGAACATATGTTTCTTACAGTGTTTTTAAATTTTGGTTTTCAAAATTTTGTATGATTTAAATTTTGATTATTCGTGGAGAGAGATTTTTATTTTACTACAATTTTTTAAAACATTGGTTAACCATCATTAAATCAATATTATGAATGCAAGCTCCTTCAAGGTGTAGGTTATATTTTAGGAAATAAAATTAAAGACATTATATATATATATATATATATATATATATATATATATATATATGTGTGTGTGTGTGTGTGTGTTTATGATTAAAATAATAATAAAATAATAATTATATAATTTTATTGTAGATAATTTTTAATTATTTTTGTACTATAAATTAAATTAAAAAAGTTTAATAAAAACAAGTTAAATAATTATTTTAATTAAAAAAAATGTATAAAAAAATCTTCTTCATATAATAGTATTATATAATATTATATATGTATATATTAATAAATGGTTGACATGGGAAAATCTTGTTTAAAATTTTACTTAATTTTACATGTATTAATTATTATTATTATTATTATTATTATTATTATTATTACATTGTGAAAACAAAAATGATGAAAATAAGCAAAAAATATCACATTATAATTTTGTATTCCATTTCTAAATTAAAAAAATTAATAAATTATAAGTAGCTAGTATAAATATTATATTTAATTAAATAATTTGAAAATTCTTCAAAAATAATAATATGTAACTATTATTTGTAGTTACTTTTTCTATAAATAGTAAATTTAATTACATGAATTTTTTTTACCTTTTTCTCACTCATTAATATGGTAACAAGTAGTAAGTTTTGTAGAATTTATTTCAAGAGTACTCTAGGAATTAATTACAAGAGTAATTAATTAATACATTAATTGGATACTACTTTGAATACTAATTAATTGGATACATACCTCCATATTTCATATTTTTACACTTGAGGTACCTATCTCGCAAATTCATGTCTCCACGAGCTCACAAATGACTAAAACAAACAACCAATGTACTTATTCTTCCATCTGCCAAAATAGTAAATGAATGAAAACAAACACAGTGGTAATGATTCATTGTCATTTTATTCATAACTTTGTTTAAAATGAATTATCATTTATTCTTATTAAAAACCGAATAATGAATATTAAATGTTGATATATTTATAAAGCTTAATTATAGTATTTTCTTCAGTAATTATATTCACAAGTTAGGAATCATAATTATTTATTTCCCAAGTATTATAATCAAATATAATTAAATATTATAAAGATTATAAGAAAATCCAAACAACTTAATTTAAGTATTGATAAACAAAATATTACTTATAAAAACAACCAAATATAGGTTTAGAAAATAGGTTTACTTAATATTATATACATTTTTATTCAATTACAACATATTATATATATAATAAATTATCATAAAAAGAAAAAAAAATTAGGTTAAATCATTCTATTGGTTCCCATTTTCGTAGAAAAATCCTAAGTGAGTTCCTTTTTTTAATCTCAATTATGTTCTTATTTTGGAAAATATCCATTTTTGTTAGTAGTGCATTAACTACGTTAAATATGTACCACATGTTAACACATGCTTTTTTATATAATAATTTAAAGAAAATAAAATTGTCATGTGTCAAGCTGACATTGTGTCACGTGACAAAGGCAGTGTGATGTGACCATGACAGTGCCATGTATCACTATTGAATGTGAAAATTCTTAATTCAGTGTCTGTATTTATTTTTTTGTCTATATTCGGTCATAATTTTGTTAGAACTGAAGCAATTTCATCCCTATTTAAATTGAGATCGAATTTAAATTTTATATAAACGTCACAATGATATTTTTAACAAGATTAATTTTATATTTTACATTGAACTTTATTTAAATATTGTTTCAAATATTTATACACAAATAATTTATAGACAAATATTAGAGTTGATTTAAAAATAACAACTTTATAAATAGAATTGTAAAATTTAAAATAAATATGTTTATTTTAAATTGTTATGAAGTTGTTTTAAAAATTTATAATTGAATTTATAAATTTTTAATTTTTCAAAGCAACTCCAACATTTATTTATAAATTATAGATATATAAATATTTAAAATAAAATTTAAGTAAAGCTCAATGCAAAATATAAATTTAAATAAACTTAATTTTGTTAAAAATATCAATTATAATAAAAATGTTGTAAAATTTATATAAAAATTAAATTTGATATAGGAATGAAATTGATTCAGTTTTAAAAAAATTGGGACAAAATTAAGACAAAATAACAAATACAGAGACTATATTGATAGTTTTCATATCCAATAGTGACACGTGACACTGTCACATCACACCGTCTGTTATGTGACAAATTATCAGTTTGACACCTGACAATTCTTTTTATTATAAAAAAATTAAAAATTAAAAAAATAAAAAGAAAAATCATGTGCTAACACATGACACATAATTGAATGTGTTAACATAAATTTTCCAAAATAAAAAATTAATAAAAAAAAAAACTACTTAAAATTTCCCTACAAAAATAGAATCAATTAAATGACTTAACCTAACTTGTAAGTAGATAAAGTGCAGTTTTTTACACCACATCTGATAAATTAAAGCATACTCCTCTACAAGCCGAATGCGTATAACCCAATTAACTCAACTAGATCCATTTGAAAACTAAAGCCCATCACTAAACAGAGAGACTTCTTTTATATCATCCGTAAGGCCCAATAATGATGCTCTTATAGGCCTGTGAGAATTTTTTGCAACGAGGTTATGATAGTGATTAATATGCTAAATTTCCACCATTTATAAAAGGCAAAAATTGTGCATTTTAAATTAAAATTTATCTTTTGGACCAATCTAACCTTCCTTTGTTCACTGATACCAACAAATAGTAGTAAAAAAATATTCACAACATGATCTTAGGCTTTGACTCATCTAATGTGGATAAATATTGGAAAGAAACCCAAGATTTTTTGAAGGTTAGAACACTTTCCCCTTTTCAACCCATTTTTTACAAAAAAATTATTTTCTACATTTGTGTAAAATTAAGTTTTTATTTTTCTCCAGTTGTGTCAAAATAATTTTTCAATGTATAATGTGCTTCAGTTGTAAGGAATATCTGTATTGATCATTTCAAAATTAAATCAAATTAACCCACTCGACCTATCTAATACATAATTGATGTTAGAATAATATTTGTTAACTCGAGAAAGTAAACTTTTTCAAAAGATCTCAAAAAACTTAAAGTTGCTAAAAGTCAGAAAAAAATGAAAAATAATTATTCTTTCCCAAATCATAACCCAAAATATTTAAGATAATAAAAAAACATAGATAAATATTGTAATAAGCATAAATATTTAGCCGTTTTTTTATATTTGAAAATCACATATCTGTAAGAAAAATATATAAAAAGTTCTATCAGTTAAAATTATTTTTTGTACGAATTAATCTATAAATTTGTCTTAACGCTACTAATAAACGGTAAAGAACTATTTTTACCAATTTAGTTTTAAAATTTTGGTTTTCAGTATTTTTTTTTAATAAAAAAAAAAAATTGGGTGCAGTGCACAGTACGCACAGCACAGTGTGTAACCGTAACGTAACCTAGTCAGTGAGGAGTGAATATTCAAGGGCTGAAAGGGAAGGTGGAGTTGTTGATAGTTTGGGTCAATTGAAGTCTAAGAGAAGAGAGAGCGAAGAAAGAGATCAGAAATGGCGTCCAAAGCTCCAAAGAAGGCCAATCTCTTGGATCACCACTCCATCAAACACATCCTTGACGAGTCTGTCTCTGAGGTCTGTAAAACCCTAATCCCCTTTTCGATCTCTTCCGTTTTCAAACTTTTTTTTTTTCTTTCTCATTTGATATTTTTGTGTTGGCCAATTGGACTTGGACCTTATCGAATTTTGGGTGGGTGTAGGTGGTAACGAGTCGTGGGTATGTGGAAGACGTGAGATTGAGCAATGTGAGGCTTGTCATTGGGGCCATCATCATCGTCATTGCTCTCTTCGCCCAGTTTTACAAGAAGAAATTCCCTGAAAATAGGGATTTTCTCATAGCCTGCATCGCCCTATATCCTTTCGCTACCATTTTATTTTATTGTTTTTCTTTGATTAAATTTGGTTTGCATGACGTAATTGGATGTGGAGACGTCTAAAATTGAGGTTATTTGGAACTGCTTTTTTTTGGGGGGGGGGGGTGGG
>Ga0214542_1005315_pt1 | contig 24580 bp, 12 predicted proteins | sample CNSS1metaG_FD_160096 | JGI IMG/M metagenome (GOLD analysis project Ga0214542, IMG submission 160096) | Root nodule microbial communities from cowpea collected in UCLA plant growth center, Los Angeles, California, USA - CNSS1 | ecosystem: Host-associated > Plants > Roots > Nodule | place: USA...
TATATATATATATATATATATATATATATATATATATATATATATATATATATATATATATATATATATATATATATATATATATTGATGTTTACGGACAAACTGTATTCATATTTTGATGGGAAGATAAGTGTTTGATTTCGTGGGGTATGAAATCTCAATCGGTTAAGAAACACATTAGAATAATAGTTACTTCACTATATGTTTCAATGTTTCATTTGACTTGCCATCTGCATGGAATTGAAGAATGAAAAACAAAGGCAGACGGTTTGGAAGTACTTTTCTTGATGCTATACTTACACGCCATTTCAATTAATCCTTAAGATTAAAAATTGATTTTGACACCTCTCTGACTCTCTCATGCCATTAATAAAATCACTATTAATTAATAACAGAAGGATTTTTCAAAAAAAATTCTGGTCGTCTTCACCAGCTTTTGCTGTATCTTGTTCTTATTATCAATCAATTAATTAATCAGAGCATCGTTAAACCAGTTAACTTCGTGTGTGATTGCTTTCAAAACAATTTTTCAAACAATCCTACATCATAGGGAGACATTTGGATTTGAAACGATTATTATCCTGTCTCAATAACCTAAGTATTTAGCAGATAATAAGGAATAAAATGTGCGGATTTAAATCAACTACGCAAATGCATTCCACTGCATTTTCCTCTTCTTCTTGTCCGTTGGCCTTCACGTGCGTTTTTAATTTCTGGGACTACTTTATTGATAAGTCCTCTCTTCAACTCGAAAAAATGGAAACATATTCTTTCCATTTATGGCTGTGCTTTACACAATGCAAAAAGAGAATTAATGGACGCATCAAAATAGGTTTTAATCTGTCAACTTGGTTGTTCTCGTACACACAAAAATGGTTTTCAAAATCAACATACTCTTCCAAGATCAGATTTATCGAGATTTTCAAGAATTTAAGATCAGTTTGTGAAACCTAACAGTGAAAAAAACTTGAACCAACTCAAAAAGAAACCTATTCAATAGCCTTTTAATGTAAAATTGCTGCAATACTATAAATGGGCATAAGCAACGCCCCTCTCCCAAAATGGTTGCTGTGACACCTCTTTCATCTTTCTTTCTTCAAATCTTTTTAATGTTCTTATACGACACGACGTGTGCAGAATTCAGATTACGAAGTTTAGTCAGAGACCCTTTGAACAATTAATCGCGAAGAAAAACGAGGAAAACGAAAATTTTGATACAACTATAAATGTTAAGGGGAAGTTATCCTAATTTAGTTTAGGGTTTTCGTTAAACTATAACAAGGAGCGAGCTTAGATGACTTAAAATGTTCAGGACTTCCATTAAAAAAAAAAAAAGTATTTACTTGTCTGGTCTATTTTTCTTAATTCATTATCTAGAAGAGTATCTCTTCGTCAAACACCAGAATTAAACTCTCTTAAAGATTTAATGAATATTGAGTGATCACTTCCCAAATTATTTACCAAAAAAAATAAAAATCCAAGAATCAGAGTCCAAACTTTATGAGTTGTTCATCATTCACATTAAGTTTAGTGTTTTATTCTACAAAATTGATAATCTTGGCTTCAAGAAAGTTATCCACTTACCAATATGACGAAAGAGGTATTATAATGAGTTTAGTTGAACTAATTATAATTAACATACACTCATTTAAATTGTTTTTTATTTTCTTTTCTCATTAAACTTTGGTTGAATGATGAGTTTTTTTGCTTGCTAACGTCGTGTTTGTCTCTTTTTCTACATGTATAAAAATGCTTATTATACGGAGAATGAATTTAGTATTATATGCTTGGCAATTTAAATACCATAGAGGAACAATTATCTTAAATTTTTTTAGGGGTTCATATACAACATAATGTAATTCTTCTGATTTTTTTTTTATAATGTGTGTGTTTTATATATCCGCAAAATTAATAAAGTGTTAAAAGAAAATTGCTTACCTACCGACATGAGCCAAGAGGTATTTCAAAGTGTTTATTCAACATATTATTACAGCATATGTTGTAAGTTAATTTTAACCTTATTTTATTAAACTTTATCGACCTTATCATTTCAGTAAGTTTCATTGTTTAATTTATAAGTAAACTCTTAATAAAAACTTGTCAACTAAATACTTAGTTGATCTGTGTTCAAATAAATTTCAACCACACTAAATGTGCATGTCTTTTGTCTTTGATATATATAAATATATAATATAATATGTGTGTATATTTTTCAATGTTAATTTTTAGACTAATTTTTGGCCTTGTTTATATTTTTAGTTTTAGTTTACTTCCTTACATTTAGTCTCATTTGAGTCTTCTAGAACATCTCGTAGAAAATATTAGTTCTTCTGTTACTTTTAAAAATATAATTATCAATCAATTGACATGGTATTTCTTATCTTATATATATATATATATATATATATATATATATATATATATATATATATATATATATATATATATATATATCATTAAATTGGTCGAATTAGGGTAAGAAAACCTAACAGGCAGATAATTTTAGTCTAACACAGAAATTTAAAGGTATTAAAGTATTTTTAATTTAAAATACTAAATTATAAAACTTAAAATATAAACAAGAGGTAAAAATATATTAATCAGAAAGGAATTCTTTATCTTTTCAATTAGATACTTTAAATTTTAGAGCGTGTTGATTGATAGTTAAACTTTACTTCTTTAATAAATATTTACATTGAACTATTTATTTTTGAATTAATTTTTCATTTTATCTCCTTTTGCAAATAAATACATTAATTATAATTTTATCTGATGTAATCCTCAAGAATTTATCCTTTACAAATTGTATATTAATTTTCTTTTATTAAATCATATATAGTAACAAAAGAAAATTCTTCAATCGTTTATTTATTTAAATCCCAGTAATTAATTTATTTTATATTTATATGAGATCACTTTTCCAAACATTAGAATATAATAGATTCAGAAATAAATAAACAGAGACTTCTTTTATTGTTTTTCTAAATTCATATTTTTGGTATATTCCACATATGAGAAAAATAAACTGTACCAAAAAGGATTAATATTGAGTGATAGGTATTTAATACAAATAATTTAACTGTAACACAATAAAAGAACACTTTATATAAGAAAGAAAAATGTTAAGAGCGAATTAGAATGCAGTATAAGTTCAAGGTATTTATTTATGAAAAATATGAAATGTAAGGATTAATTAAAATGAATTTGAAGTTGATAATTCTAAGAATGTGATAAAATTTTAAAATAAAAATAAATTTAAGGTATCTATTTATACTAAATTTAATATATAGGAATACTCTTTAATTTTTTTAATAGAAGTACAATAATAACCTAAATATGCAACTCATCATGTACAAGACACACAGAAAAAGGTGTCGACATGTTGTTTGTATGAGCATTTATTATAGAAAGCAATTTTTGGGAAGGATTTTATTTTGCATAATAATATTTGATATAAGAATGATAAAAATGTCCAACAACTTAGTCTATCGATATTGCTTAGAAACTGCTTCATTTTATGAATGATGTGGGAAATCAACCACAGTCTTCGATCAAGGAGAGACGTCCCTTTAGTAAGAACTATACGGTAACCAAACAAGTGGATTTGATTATTAACGTGGTGCAATGGTTTATATAATAATTGAGGGAATTTGAAAAGGAACGGCAATAGGAATTTCATTTTTTTTTTCCTTTTTGTTTTTCTTGTTAAAAGCAAAGAGGATTTTGATAAGGTCTCTATTTAAGTACATGTATACAGAGGGCACAATCTGTCGTGTGAAGACAACAAAAGTGACTTACCATCCACAACCCTAAACCAACCCCTCCTTCCTCCACTTATATATCTTCTTCCAGACTTCTCTTTTCTGTGCTTGATGTTCAAGATTTCTCGCCGCTACCTTCACCATAATATCTCCACCCTCAACCTCCATCCACAGTAACTGTGTTTCTCCCTCATTCCATGGAGGATTCTTCCGCAGGTGAAGACCCTAAGACCTGTCCCCGAGGCCACTGGAGACCTGCAGAGGATGAAAAGCTCAGACAACTTGTTGAACAATATGGTGCTCAAAACTGGAATTCAATTGCTGAGAAGCTTCAAGGAAGATCAGGTACACATCATATCATTCATGTATATATATCACCAAGTTAATTCAAAATCTTAGTGGAACACTGGAAGATCTAATTCAAGGGTTTACTATTAATTACCTTTAATTAATACTACTGCACCTGGCTAGAGTCAACTTGATTAATTCCTTAAGCACTTTGTATTTAACATCTATGTTCATGTATAGATAAAGTTGTTAATTTATCTGCATAAAAATTGTGCATGTCATGTCTCTGTGTCTGTGATTGGTAATAAACCTTATAATCGTATGGCCGTGTTTTGGTTCCTTAGGGAAAAGTTGCAGATTAAGGTGGTTCAATCAGCTTGACCCAAGAATCAACAGAAGACCGTTCACGGAAGAGGAAGAGGAGAGGTTACTCGCAGCTCATCGAATTCACGGGAACAAGTGGGCTCTCATAGCGAGGCTTTTCCCTGGCCGAACTGATAATGCTGTGAAGAACCACTGGCACGTTATAATGGCGAGAAAGCAAAGGGAACAATCCAAGTTATGTGGGAAAAGAAGTTTCCAAGATGTTTATAACGATTCCAACACGTTCCTCGAGAAGAGGACACCACAATCTCATCAGGACCTGTTGTTTGGTACGAGATTTGGGTTGGAGAATGGAAGATTCTTTGACTTTCGGAGCCTCGCTAATAATAAGGATAATAACCATAATACTACTGCTAATAATAGGATAGTTGCAGATGCTACTCCCTCTAGTTCTCTGGCGTCTTGGAATTTTGGTTCTGTGCCAACCACCGTAAACGGTTCTACTGTAGTGGATAGAAAAGGAAGGAGAGACTATTTCAACAGTTCTTCTTGCTCTTCTAGTGTTTATCTCTCGGAATGTTCCAGAAACTCAGATAGATCGTTTCTTTACAGAATTTATCCAAATCCTGCATTCTCTCTTCCCAACTACAAGAGGGTTGTTCCAACAAGTCCTTTTAGTTTCCTTGATTCTGATAATGATGGAAGGATAAAGAAAAACTTTTTCATGAGTTTTTGCGATAATAACTCATCCACATTCACCAAGTTGAAGGCTTCCACAGAGAAAGATCTCCAACAACAAACACCTGAAGATGAGACCAATATCGAACCCAAAGAAGTTCCTTTCATTGATTTTCTTGGTGTGGGTGTCTCTTCATCATAATGACCAATCGATGGTTTAATTATTTAACCTCGAATGATACATCTATGATTGTAGTTTAATTAGATTTCTAGTATTCACCCTCCATTATGAATTCTAGCATTTAGCAAATAGCAATTCTAGTTTATAGTTTTGCCAAAGGCCATCGTAATTATGATGAGGCCTTTCATCATCAGGTTGTGTTTAGAGTGAAAATTTTCCAACTTTTTTTTGTTTTTGTTTATAACTTTAATGTTATTTCCTTGTCCTCGTCTGAAGAATAAAGCTGTGAGTGTTGATGATCTGATTAAGAGTAGTGATTAGTGTGAGGCACACGTTTGCTGCGCGAGGCTTGGGGTAAATATACCCAGTAAGTGAATATGGTATTCAAAATTTGCAGACATTGATCACTGAAATGTCTTGTCTCTATTTATGCAATGGCAACTTCGTTTCAAAGTTCACTATAAGAATAAAAGTAGTGGCAGATGCAGCTATCTTTTATGCCCATATATATAGTAATTGCGAGATTGTGATCAAGTGTAGGTGTAACTTAATGAATGCAATGCATGCATTAACTCTTCCTTGCTCAACAATTCACGAGATTGATGATGATGCCTGAATCTTAGTCATTCCTGCTTTGTGTTTATTGTAGAATCTCGTACAGAAAAGTAAGTAGGTAAATGAGATTAAATTTGGTATAGCAAAGCTGTTTTTTATTCTTTATTTGTAGTTCTGTTATTATTATTTTTGTATGAAAACCACTGATAATATTTAGATTAATTATAACTACACTGGATTAATGATTTTAAATTAAATCACTTTAGTTGTTTTATCAGTATGTTAGAACACACATAGTGCTTTCAAAATTATCATTCCATTTTTCATGAGACTATTTTTCAAAATTATGATTTATAAACACGCAATAGTTTGAAAATTAATTCATAAGTGAGATAGAATTTAGAATATACATCGCTAGAAATTGTTTTTATTGATATTCTTGCAAGATTTGTACCTAGATAACCATCGTAAGCGCAGTTATCAAATTCGTTTGTTTTGTAGGCTGAAAACCTTGACACAGTATCCATCATATTGTTATTTATATTACAAGATTATTTTACATTGTAAAAATAATATTATAATTATAAATGCTTCTGTAATTTGGTGGACAGTAAATAGCTTAGTTAGAGATAGAATGTGTCCTTAGAACATGCAACAACCGAAATATTCTTTTCCAATTCTTGACATACTTATTCTGACGTAAAATTGTGACTGAAATTAAACAATGACGTCACAACTATCAATTTGGACACATGCCAATAAAATATAAGGCAGAGGAGGAGTATGATTTGAAAAATGATGTGTAATAGGGCATGAATTTAATGTATACAAGATGTTTTATAGTGGGTGTATTGTTAAGAGGTTTAAATTAAAATCATTTTTCTAAATGTCAATAAGCTTTTGCTTTATTGCAAAACGTGCAAGCTATTGATATCTATTTCACAACTAAATTTGTGCAAAATAATATTACATAGAAGGAAAATGTATACACTGGTAGCTGGGGGAATACCCACCATGTAAAAAAGAAGAAGAATGTAATTAAAAATTGGTTAACTAAGTTCTTTCGTTTCTTATTACATATATCTTTGTAGAATTTCTTGGACAAACAAATTGGTTAACTAAGTTTTGATTTGTAATTAAAAATTTATTCGGTGGGACTTACTTCCTACTTTCATATGTGATTTGAATTTCCTAAAAGTAATTTCTGAGTTTCATTTTTACTTAATCCCTTGACAATTTACTTGTAAAAGTATATGGTTATTAAAAAATAACTTTTATATATTAAATGTGAAAGTGTCGTTCTTCATCTGAAAATGAAGCATCCTTGTTGATGTTAAAGCTTTCAGAAATATTATCCATAATATAAAACGAAAATATGGAAATATAACAAAACTTAAATTAAAAGGTAAAGAACTATAGAGCAGGTCAATTAAAATGAGATAGCACTCAGAAAAGATATTGCAAACTAAATAACTTCAGTCAATTTCAATATTAATCATATATACGTTATAATTAATGTTACTTCTTCAAATAATAATTGTAATTTTCATCCCCTTGCGCCATGGGTTAATTGAATAATGACAAAATTAAAATATTTAATGCATAAACAAAATGCATATATTTCGCATGGTGTATAAATATAAGAAAATATATATATATTTAAATATAAATATATATATAATATATATATATATATATATATATATATATATATATATATATATATATAACTTTTAAATAATGATCAATTTTAATGATAAAATATTGTTAATCACTATAATGACCTGTTTAGATACCCATTTACAAAATAAATAATTATTGATTACCAAAATGACTATTATTATGAATAAAAAATTATAATTGGTTGTTAAATTAGTCACTAATTAATTATAGACTAATTTCTTTGATAACAAAAAATTTGGTAACTAATGTTTAGTGATCAATTTATAAACTAATTTTTTTGATAGCCAAAATTTGAGTAGTTAAATTTTATAAACCAATTTAAAGATTAATTATAATTTTTTATTCATAATAACCAACTATTTTAATAACTAATAATTTTATTTTTTGTAAATTAATATATAAATTAATCACTATAGTGACTAATAATTTTTATCAATAAAATTGGTTATTAATGCGAAATTTTCTTTTATATAATATATATATATATATATATATATATATATATATATATATATATATATATGCGCGCTAAAATACGAGCAACAATACATTCTCGAGCTCAAATGAAAAATCACTAGGTAACCCAAAAGTTAAAACATTGTTAAGAAGATCGTCAGAATTGACTTAGTGATGACAATTATTTTAGGTCATTTGTGTAAAATTCTAAATTCAATTATCATTACAGTACACCCAAAAAATAACGTTTAAAAATCATTAATATTATTAACAAATCTTAAAGAGAAAAAATAAAATAAAAATCACACTGAGGCAGAGCTTCTTTTTTTTTCTTGTGATGAAGTGAAGGTTGAAGTTGGAACTAACATTCTTAATATTAACTCATTTAAAATGTGAGGAATTGAACATGTGTCCATTATTAACCAACTACGAGAAAGACCGGTACAAATTCAGTTAGTTCGTAACTCACATCTATAAATGCAACACATTATTATTAAATCTAATGTTCTTATGCCCAACAAAATCCTTCTCAAATTAAATTTTTCAAAAAAATTGAAATGAAGTCGAGTTAGAAAACATGACACCAACAACTGTATATTATTATTAGATAAAATATATTTTAATTCCTTTATTATTAAATTAAATTAAATTTTTTAAAATATGGGTTTTGACCTTCATGCCATTTACCAGTAATATGAACTTTTTATGATTTGATATCAATAATCCTCTAAATTTTGAAATATAAAAGTGTGTGATTGTTCTAGAAGAGTAGAAGAAGATGAAGTAGAAGAGGTGGTGAACTGGAGTTAAAAGTTAAAATAGGTAGTGGCGGTAGTTGGGAAGTAGAGAATTAAATAGAGAAAGGTTGGTTTGTCACACGTGTACACTCATGTCATAGCTTTAACCTATAATTTATGTATAAATAGGTTTTATAGTATTAGTGTTTTTCTTTAAATTGCAGCATTGGTTACATCATAGATTCTAGTCATAGCCACTATCTTAGACATATTTACCTATATAGGTCTTGGGATAGAAAATTATATCGTTGAATCGCGCTAAGAATTTGTCAATTTCCAAACATACCCAATCTTCAATCTTACAACTCTTACAAAAATTAGTTTTTTAAACTAATTTTACCACACTTATTCATTTTCTTTGAAAAGAATTACGTTTTTGAAATAGTTTAGCTTACGAGAGTTCTGCAAAAGTTATAATTGACGGATAATGAAGATGGTTGGTGTTTTAGAGGGGAATGGTAGTCGAAATCATCATTCTCATGGGCATCGTTAGAATCTATTTTAGCGTTTGAATTTATATCAATTTCAATGAAAAGTTCTTTTATAGATTAAGTACGAGTATTAGTAATATCTGTTTTTTTTTAATTGATAAGAAAATATGAATGAGTATAAACATATTCATTTTGTTCTCTATTTTTTACTTTTTTTTTCATATATCCGTCTTAATTTTTGTTCTCGTTTTAATTTTAAATTATGTATTCTAAAAAAAATTATATTATTTTTTTCTTAATTTTAACTTATTTATAAGACACATAAATGATATCTTTTTATAATTAATTAACTTTTATTAAATTAACATTTGATAATCTTATTTAATATTTATATAGTTATAGTTTTTATTTTTATGGCATTTTGATGTTGTAAACAAAATACATGTTTTTTATATTAATTTAATATTTAATAATATAATATATTTTTCTAGTTTTCTTTTTAATTTTACTTAATTAATAATATTTGAAATATAGTAAAAGAACGAGTAATTATAATGGGCAAAAAACATAAATTTCATACTTATTAAATTGAAAATAAAAATAAGTAAAAAAGAATGAGATAATAAATTCGAATTGATAAAATGATATAAAATATTGATTTAAAATCATTAATTTACACTAGTGTATGTGAACATTTTACAATATATAAACTACTCTTCTATGTTCTTTGACTTCATATATCACACTCTCCGAAACAATAATTTAAATCAAACTTTATAGACATGTCAAAGTGAGTCAATCCGGCTCACGCGGGTTGACTCACAACGAGTCGGGTTGAAAATGAGTGAACCGAACCCGACTCACTTTATGGTAAATCAGAAATTTTGCAATTCGACTCAGCTTACCACGCGTTGGTGGGTTAAGTGGGTTAGCTCACCAAGTCACATAAAAAATTATTTATTTATTTATTTTTAAGTATTCAAATATTTAAATAATTTTTTAAGCAACCTATGAAATGACAATCACAGTAAAATCAATAACCTCATCATGCTCACCACCAATATATGATGAATTGTTTCCAAGAAAGTATCCATATAGTTCAAGAAAATATAACTAATATTACACAATTTTTTCATGCTATTCAATATAAATAAAAAAACTACGATTTTTGTCATGCTAATTTAGAAAAGTTTATTTTTAAGATGATTATTTGAGTAATTTACTATAAAGATTATAGTTAAAGATTAAAGTATCGACGTATATAACTTGGCAATCAAATTAATTAAACATTCAAACTATTTAAATATTTTTTAGCAACATTCTAACATTTAAAAATATGAAATTGTGAACATATATAATTAAGAGTAGTAAATAATTATTAAAAAAAGTTGTAAAAAAATGTTGGCAGATTAAGTGAGTCAACTCACCTTCAGTCCGTTTAATCCGAAGGTTAAGTGAGCTGAGTTGAGTTCAACCCACTTTTAAAAAAATTGAATTTTTCTTAACCCAATCTAACTCGAACTCGTAATGAGCCAGATTCACTCACGAATATAAAACTCATTTGGACTTTCCCTAAAACCTTGTAACATTTTACTACAATAATATAACAAAAATCAAATACAAAGTTAAAATATATTGTTACTATCACCTGTAATTCCTAATCGTAAGTGATGAGTGACTTTTCAAAATATATTATTTCTCATCAACTCAATAACATTTATAATATTAAAACATCGTTTTTCAGAATTACCAGGTGTTTCCTTGGTTCTACCTTATTAGACACCGTAATAATCGTTACTTGCAAATTTCAATATCACTTATTTGTTTATTTATTTTAAAGCATGAAAAAGTCTAAAGTTAACCTATTATTAAGGATCCAAAAAGTTAATTTCAAGCACGGGTCATCACACGATAGAAAATAAAAGACTCCGAAAATTTTGTTTGAAAACTTTAAGATGAAGTAATTTCATCATAGATGAAACACCATCTAACTATCGACATGTCTTAATAAAATAATAATTTTATTTAATAAACATCAAAATGAATTCTTAGTTATCTTTGCTTTAACTTTTTATACTCATTATATGTAATTTTTTATCCAACACATTAAAATTCATTTACAAAAATAATTCTCCTTTATGTAATTTAAATTTGATCTTTAAATAGTAGAATTTATCAACAAGGATCGAGTTTAGTAAACGATTTCTCAAAGCAATTGCACCAATATTTTGAATTTTTGTTATTGGTACTCGAAATCTCTTCTACTATATATCGGTGATCATACAAAATAATACCAATGAAAAATAAATTGGTTTTTTCAAAAGAATCTGGGAATTAAAAACAATCCCTAGTGCATTATACTTTGTTTGACGAATGGATTTGAATTGCATAGCTAGAAAAGATAATTTAGGTAAAAGAGGATATGATTATATATCCAGTAATTTATACGCCTTATGTGGTGCATCTGTCACTTCAACATTTTTTCTTTGAGTATATGATATCTAACTTTACTTGGAATCTCTGCTTTAAATGGTTTGGAGTATTAACAACACAATATAACAAAACCTTACAACATTTTGATCAATTTTATCTACATGGTTTGAATATTAAAGAAAATAAGTTATGGAAGGTGATATGAGTGGCTATGATTAGAAGTATTTGGCACCATAGAAATTCCATTGTATTTAGAAACAACACAGTTAAAAGCTTGGATAAGGTTGAGAAACAAATTATCAAAGGCAAATTTTTCATATTTTGATTGTTGTTTATGTCCAAACTCATGTATTCAATTTGTTTTACATTAGTTCAAAAGTAAGATAAAAACAATGGTCTCATATATTATAATGCTATTATCTTTCACTCTAACCCCTTATTATCATCACCTATATGCTATGTGTTGTTTTGTTAAGATTTTTAGGCAAACTTTTTGCAAAGAAGATAGTTATGTTTTGGAATTATCATAAAAGGCTACTCTAAATATCTCTTGCTGACTCTAGTGGAAATGATGATTTACGGGTAGGGCTGGACATAATTTACTAAACTATACTAAACTATAGTTAATTGTACTATATTAAACTAAAATATACTAAACTATTCATAATAATAATTGAACTGTATTATAAAATAGTTCAGTTTTAAAAAATTAAACTTATGTTAAGTTAACTAAGTTAACTATTGAACTATAGTATATTGAAAGAGCAAAATATCTCAAATAAAATATTGGTATTAGGATAAGAATTGGACATATGAATTTTGTGTCTTACGTTCTATTCTTTCTCTTTCATATTGAAATATTTATTTTATTTTGTCTTAATTTTTTTCTTTACTCTTTCTTTGAGAAAAAAATAAAATATTTATAATTAATTTATTAAAAAAATTATAAATTAATTCAAGATCTTATTTTATTTTGAATGAATTTTACTATGTAATGTTATTTTTATGTTATGATTTTACACAAATTATTTTTAAAAATTAAATTTTGTGACAGCTAACATTTCTATAATTTTTTATTTATATTCTTAAATATTGAAATTAGTATAATAAATATAAATATTGGTACTAACGTATTTTTTATTTTAAAATTTTATGTAATATTATTTTTTAGTTTTAAAATATTTATTATGTGGCGTCAACTTTTTTAAAGAGAATTTATTTTAAAAAAATTTTAAAAAATATAAAAAGTTATTGATTCGTTGTTTCACGAAATATAATTTAGAACTTCATAAAATTTCTAGAACATTTTTCACACAAATATTAATGAATGCAAATGTTAAAAAATATATTAATTTTGAGAATTTTCTAAAATAAATTCTTTTAAAAAATTTGACGCAACATAATAAACATTGTAAAACCAAAAAGTAATATTATATAAGATTTGAAAATATAAAAAATAAGTTAATACCGATATTTATATTTATTATATTAATTTTAATATTTTAATTACATTTTAAGTTACAAAAAACTTTAATATAAATAAAAAAAATTATAAAAATGTTAATTGGTGTATTGAAGTATGATGCATATTTCAAATATTATTTCCTAAGCACTTTCAAATTATAAACTTTAGATTATTATTGTGTAGTACAATCATATGTAATTAGTGCAATTCGATTCAAAATAGTGTAATTAAGTTCAAAAATAGTGCAATTCAGTTCAAAATCAATGCAATCTGGTTCAAAAATAGTACAATTCAGTTCAAAAATAGTGAAGTTTATTCAAAATTAGTGCAATTCGGTTCAAAAACGGTTCAAAAACAATGTAGTTAAGTTAAAAATTAGTGCAGTTCAGTTCAAAAATAGTGCAGTTCCGTTCTGACGTAGTGCAGTTCATAAAACAATTCAGTTTATAACAGTTCAGTTCAGTTTATATCATAGTACAGTGCAGTGCAGTTCAGTTCAGTTTATTTTTAAGAATAACAGTTCAGTTCAGTTCATCTAAACTGTTTTTCAGTTCAGTGCAGTTCATGCGAATAATTTTTTTAATTCAGTGTAGATTTTGGTAGTGCAGTGTAGTTTGATTTATTTTCCCCAGCCCTATTTACGGGAGCTTGTTGAACCTCAATTTTTTGCAAATTTAATTTATTGTATGTTGTATATAGATTGTTATCTTGGTGGCAGATGACCCTATGACACAATTGTATACATAGATTATTTGTAATATTTTGAGTTTGTAGAAACCATAAGATGCATCTCATTTTCTGTTTTGTCTTGTGAGGGGTTTTGATGTTGTTTGAGGTTATGCATGTTGAAAAGGAGATTTAGTATTCATAGGTTTCTTTTTCTCAACTTCTTTGTTTTTATTGGTATTATATATGGGTTGAGACATCCCTAATGTCTCATTTTTTTATTTATATATTAGTTATTGCTGATAAAAAATTATATATATCTGATCTTGATATTCTCACCTAAAGTTAACAAATCTATGTAGATAGAAAAGAATACCTATTTTCGTTGTTTTGTTTTCTTTCTACAAGGTTACTAGCAGTATTGATGTCTTTAGTTTAATATTTTAAAAAGACGGACATGTGATCAACTAGGTAAAGACACTAAACAACAAGTAAATTATTGAACAGTAAAATCATTAAGTGAATTATATAATATCTCTATTAACTAAAAGTTGAAAGTATTAGAGATTTTATATTGACCTCGAAATCACAATACAAAGATAAATAGAAGATAAATAGAAATATCGCTTTACAAGGTATAGTTTTTTTAAGATTGATTATAGTTATAATAATTATTTTTTCAAATGATATTTGAATCGATCAAAACCTATTTTAAAGAGATATATTATTTATAGAATTTATATATCACCGTAATGAATATAAATTTTATTTTAAAAATTAAATTTATAAAATTGATTTAGACTTAAAATTTACTTACAAAATTTCACATATAATTTCATAACTTATTCTTAAGTTTCAAATCCATATACATTATCTATGAAGTTTTAATCGAACCACAAACTGTTCCAACTTCCAATGACATCCTTGAGAACAAACAACAAACGTACTTGACAAGCTGAGAAAAAGTTTTACAGACAAATAAATTTGTAACGCTATTTCGTGTTCGATAACCTTTAAATTATTTATTACTATTGATGTATCACTTGACTTAATTACGCAAGAGCAAGACGTGTCAATTTTTTTGGCCACCGGCCTGCATCATTATAAAGTGTATGATCTCATTTGTTTCATTTGATGTATATATTTGTTGCTTTTTGACATAGTTAAAGGAAGTAATGAAGACATAAAGATTTTAACACTAAGTAACGAAATTGTGGACCTAATTAACCGAAAGCACTTGGGTACCCATCTCTGATTTCCATTTAGATGGCTCATCATAATCAGACACATGGGCAAAGCAAAGAAAGAGAAGAACAACACATAGATGAAAGAAAGAATAAGTGGTCTCTCTCAACCAACACTGCACCAATGCCTCCAATCGTATTCTTCCACACTTTCTTTTAATTTCTCTGTGATGGGATCTCTTTTTCTTTCTTCCAAAGTATCTTTTTCCTTTTTCTTCACAAAGATTATATGGACTAATTAATTACATTGAAATCATGACCGTTAAGTACGGGAACTTTAATGATTTTATTAATGAAATTTATCAATCAAACATATAATATAAAAGTGGGTTAGAATTCATGGGTCGATTGGTCTACCACAAGTACGAACTAGGTTGGGTTGAAATTTATTTATAAATTTTAGTACAAGTTAAATTTTTGACTTTACCCACTAAGAACTCTGTTCATCCGAGTTGAACCTGTGGTGAGCCGGGTTAACTTACTAATCCTAGTTTATTAATCCACTCACAGATAAATGGTCACATAATTTTGTTGTATTTGAATTTGGTTGAACTGTTTTCTTTTTTGCCAACATATTGGCTTGATAAAAGCAAACATAATATTATTGTGATTTTGGTTTATATTTGGGATTGAATATTATTTTGAATTATATTGAAGTTTATTTAAATTTTAATAACAATTAAAATTTAGTATTCTTGGAATTTTTTTTTTAATTAAGTGATCTAGTGAGTCAACCCGTTTAATCCATCAATTCGTAGTAGACCGGATCAGATTCAATTTTTTTTGCTCGCTAACAAGTAAACCAAATGATCAACATGTGATAAGCCGAACCGGATAACTTATTCTAACAACTCTAAATATAACTCGGTCTGAGTTAGTTTTTTATTTAACTTTTCGTTAACAATTGATCTTGGGAATCACTTTTGAAAATTTCACATCAATTAGCATAAATTTACAGTAAATAAGTACGTTTATGATTTAGGATTTAGAAATAAAACAGATTCACTATTTTTTTTAATTTTTATTTAAATATGTTTTTTTATTTTTTAAGATAAAAAGTTAAGTATTCCGTTTTCAATTAATCATATGACGTTTATAAAAACAAAGAACTTAACATACATTATATTTTGTGATAAATTTTCATCATAAAAATCTTTTGACACTTTTTATTGATAAACAGAAAACCTTGACATTGATAGTACATAAACTACTTATTTTTACACTAATTTAAATAAAGTTTAAAATGAGTTAAATCTGTATTATGTGTAATCAATTAGGATAGAGATATTGATAGAATTTAAATTCATTTTTCTTTTTGTTGAGATGGCACTAGAGTTGAGGTTGAATATCCTATATCGTGATGTTGAATTTTCGAATGCTGAGGTGCATTAGGGTTTAGGTGAATGTCCTGTGTCTACTAAGGGTTCATTTATTTTAAAGTTTAGTTAAATTACCTAAAAAAAACAATGTTAAAAATAGTTAATGTGTTTTCATAATAATAATTATAAAAACAATAATATAATATACAAATGATGACTTTATGAAAATCAACTAATATAAATATATTAAATAATTCTTATAAATATTTAGAGAATGAACTTTATAAACAAATATCGTAATTAAATATTAGTATTTGTACTTAATATATCAAAAACTTTTTTTAAGGAATTACTCGTATTTATTACAAAACCAAGTTTGTAATCAAATTCTAGGAACATAACTTAACATATGGACTATTTATTTTTCATGTAAACTTAGTTTATGTATTTAAATAAATACTGTTTGTAAGCTTTCGTAGTTGCTTTCACAGTGTTTCCTATATTTTAAAGTATTCTTGATGTCCTATTCTAAATTATTAAGCCTTTGATTGGATTCAACCATGGTAAACTATTGAATATTCAAATATAAACATTTTAAAATAATTTCTTAATGTTCTTCTGGAGGTCCAAAAGGTCACCAAAACCAGATATATAGCTGCATGTTTACGTGAAAGAACAAAGAACTACTCACTCATTATTCATTTATCCTAGTATTGATAATTGATGGGATAAACACTAATTCAATAACAAAAAAATATAAAAGTATATGGTGGAAATGTTTTCTCCAAACTTGAAATTTTTTTGGGAGGAATAATAACAATATAAAACAATAATAGTTATTATAAAATGAAAACACTTATATTTTTAATGTAAAAAAACTCTATCAATTCGAAAAGTACAAATAAATAGTCATAAACAGGTAAATCAATTTTCAATAAAATTAAATATGAATACAAAAAGTCAAAGTAAATACATAAACAAGTACCTGCAGCAACAATAAAACTTACTTTTTCAGCCATGAATATCTAATTAAGGATTCCAACTATCAAAATAAAGAACTATATTCCGTAAAACTTTTGACAAAATTCCAATATGATAGTGAATGTATAAACTATTTTTTTCTTTTTCTTTTTTTCTCTTTGAAATACTGGTGGCTAAAAATTTGCACTTTCTTTGACTTAGAAAACCCTTGCCAACTTAAGTGAAGTAAAACAAAATGAAGTTAACTAATTTAAATTTTCCAGACACATCATTGAAAACTTAAACTATTTATTAGTGTATTATTTACCTCTCCAACTTGAATGGTGTCAAAGAAATCTGAAAATTTTAAGAATAAACTTGATAGTATGAATATGAAGATTATTTAAATAAATAATATATAAGAAGAGTATTCATAAGTTTATTTTCTCATAAGGTTATCTATACTTTATTAAATTGAAATACCTCCCCTACAAGAAAATGTCTTATTAATAACTAATTTTAGTGATTAAAAGTTGTTAGTCATTATAGTGACCAATTTAGATACCAATTTACAAAATTAAAATTTATTGGTTACTAAAATAATCATTAATATAAATAAAAAATTATAATTGGTCACTAAATTTGTTAATTAATTAGAGAGCAATTTAGTAACTAACAACTTTTAATCACTAAAATTGATTACTAATGAATCATTTTCTTATAATGTTCTAATCTAATTTATGATAATGTACCAAAAAAAACAAGAAGATGGAGAAAGATATATGAGCGGTTGGAAGAAGTGGTGTCGAATCAAAGCTTTGGGGTACAACAAGTGTCACCCAAATTATGCAGTCAATATTGCCATTCCTACTTTAATTGCTTTAATCATTTCTTCCTATCTAAAACCCTTCGCATATTCTCCTCCGTTAAGCCTCCAAAAATCACGCCACTACTTTTCCAACTAAATTTATCTCCATCTTTTAAGACCTCCACCACATACAATAACTACCCACTGCTACTTTTTTTTTTTTTCTTTTTCATACTAATTATTCATCACTCTTATCTACAAAATTGTTGCTACATAACAAATAATGCGTGAATTAGAGTAAAACAAGTACACACTTATGATAATTCATAAAAGTGAATTAATATTCTTGGTCAGTTATTAAATTTTCAATGTTGCGTTGACGTGTCAGAATTGGAAGGGCACAGTTATTAGTTAATTGTTAGACCCCACTTCATCATACAGTTGAACAGTTAAAATGTCCACGGCGGTGACAGTTATCATGGTGTACCTCTTAGTTGCATCTACTTACTTTAATCAACAAATTATTGAATTCACTGTAATTATTAAAGAAAAGTCAGTTATATGTCCCCATGTATAAAAAAACAATCTTGATATGGCCCATAGTGTAACACAACCCATTCCATTATTAAAGGGATAAGCCCCAACCCATCCTTAAGCCAACACAACTAAAGTTAGCTTATTTCACTAGTTGTTCCTAAGGTCTGCACTATACAAGAATGTCTCAGGGAAGAGACAGTGCAAAATCTTTGGTTTTGGTCTCTGTGATTTGTCTACTGTGCCTGTTGGTTCTTTTGGAAGGTGCTAATGCAGCAACTTACACTGTTGGAGGACCTTCAGGATGGACCTTCAACACTGACACTTGGCCCAATGGAAAAAGGTTCAGAGCTGGTGATGTCTTAGGTAAGTAAATTTAATTTTTACTCCGTTCTCTGCAAAATGCTAGTTTTAACTTGTTCAGACTGTGTAAGAAAATGTGTTATGCTTCTGACCATGTAACTGCGTGCTGAATGTGGTAACTGTTGCAGTGTTCAAGTATGACTCAACGAGCCACAATGTGGTTGCTGTGGACAAGAATGGATACAGCAAGTGCAGAAGTACAGCAGGTGCGAAAGTGCTGAGTTCAGGGAACGATCAAATAAAGCTAGCAAGAGGACAGAACTACTTCATATGCAACTATCCTGGTCACTGTGAATCTGGGATGAAGATTTCCATTAATGCAGTGTGATGCTGTTCAACACTTCTTTAATTGAAGTAGTTCATTGTAAAATAGCTAGCATTACTAAATGTTAGTGTGTGATGTTTGTATATATTAATCGCAATAATTTTGTGAAGAAAGTAAGTGTGAGCTGGCTCTGATGATGGTTCAGTTTGGAATGTTTGTGTGGTGGGAGTATGATAATGGTGTATCAGTCACGGGCTCTTCTTATTAGACACTGGATCTGCATATTTTTATGTTATTCAAGTCTGAGGGCCAATTGTCTGTGTTTGTGTGTCGGTGTCACGGTGTTTGGTTGTATTAACAAACAAATTTGTTGCCTCAATAAATTAAATTTGCTAAGTAAAGCCAAAAGTTCTTGGTTAGAACTAGCTTTGAGGTGTTTAATTAAGCTTTTGGATGAACGACTATTATAGAGTTGTTATTAGTGATATCTATCTAGCCTTTACTCAAAGTATAGTTGAAATCTGAGATAACATGGTTTGAATTTGTGATGGAGAAATGTTTACATCTCATTTATTCAGGTTAAATAAATTTATTTTTGAAAAAATAAAAAATATTTTTAATTAATGGTAAATTAAAAAAGTGAAATAAATTTTTTCTTTAGATATTTTTAGATATTAATTTTAGCATAAAAAGAAGAAAAACACAAGACAGTTTCTTTTGATCAACATGTTTCAAAAGTTCCAAAATTAGCAAGCGAAGTCGATCAATCAAATAAGGATCACCCTTTTCATTCATTGAGTCCATTCTTCGTAGAACTCCAATTTTGTGTCCAACCATTTTCATCTTTGAGCTTAAACTTTGACCAATCTTTTTCTTAATATTGTTCACTACCCTCGCTCCAAAGCCCAAACTGGGACAATTACTTCATTTGTAATTCATACATTCTAGCTATTCATCCCAAAATGGAGTCATTTCTCAAATTGGTTGACTTTCACATTAAGGGCAACTTTTGAAGTCCTCATCTCTTTCAAGCCCTTTCATGTCATCAATAATTGGGGCAAGCCAAGCACGCTTTTGCACCCTAACTTTCACAATAAGAGCAACTTTTTCAAGTCCTCATCATTTTCCTCATACCATCAACCACTAGGCAAGCTTAAACATATCTTATGCTTGAGTGTCGACCTCTAACTCTTAAATTGGTCCAAATATCGCCTCATCCAATTAATGTTAAAATTCAAACCCTTCTATGACCTTTGGCAATTTCATGCATTTCATTTGAATAATGTTTAAGAAGAAATGATACAAAAATTAAAGTTTCTTAATAAACAGATCATACCAAAGAGTTATTTTTAGAAATGCAGAAAAAAAAATGTCAAAGTTGAATGATTCCATGAGTTTAGAATAATGATGAAATGGTAACCAATTGAATATTTCAAATTACTCATAATGATTTTAAATAATGCAAAATAATAATAATAATAATAATAATAATAATAATAATAATAATAATAATAATACATTAAAGGCATTTCATGTCATGCATACATGCGCCCATTACATCAACTTCATGAATAAACAGGTGACTCGTATTGGATCAACTCAAATTTCTATAATCCTTCCTACCAAGATTAGTATCGGTCTCACACCAACATATGAACCTAGTACCGCCTAACACTAACATCCGAGCCCAGTTTCCACACTGGTCTTAAGACCAGTTTCCATACTGACCTTCAAGTCTAGTTTTCACACTGACCCCCAAGTTTAGTATTTGCCTAGCACCAACATATAAACCTAGTATCCAAGTCCAACATTTCTAAGCCCCCCTAAAGTCCAGTTTCTTTGACCCCAAAAATACAACAAAAAAAAACATAAGGACATTTATCGTGTATTCATGCATTCATTCATGTAGGATTCAAGACTTCCTTCTCATACATATCAAGGTTTTGTTACAAAAATAAAATAGAACACAAACAAGTAAGTTTATCCATGCACCTTGTACAAGTTTTTTTGTTTATTTAAAAAAAAAAGGTAAAAAGGAGGTGTGTTTGTGAGAGTAGTGATGGGAAAGGAAGAGAGAAGTGTAAAAAATCTTTTTTTTAATTCATATGACAGACTATTTATTTATATACATACATTGCAATATCAATGTAATACTATCCTTACTAAACAATATAAGAAAGAAATTATTCATAATAACATTATATTATGGGAATCAAATCAAACATAATATAGAATATGTTGATTTTAATTATTATCAGAAATATTGTTTATAATTGTTAAATCAGATCAATACTTTGTCTGCTTGAAATATTTGATGCAATACATCACAGAAATTAAATCACAACAAAATATCATAATATTGATTTTAATTATCATAAAAAAATATTGCCTCTAATTATTAAAATCATATATTTATCTCAAAAACAAGTGACATAAAAGGAGTGTGATAATTAAAAATAAATTAGGTTCTTCCTTCTACTTTTATTTTATTATTTTTTGTTTTATTTTTTATTTTATTTTCTTTTGTTTTTTTATCTATTTTTGTGCTGAAATAAAAGTTTGAAAATTTTCAAAAAGAATACTTACTTCACTTGTTTTTTTATTTGCTATTAAAAATATATATTATTTTCAAAAATAACTTTATTCATCCAGAAAAAAAATTGGTTGTTGACATGCTGACTCATGACTTATGAGTGATCCTATATCTACCCTTTACCCAAAGTATCAATGAATTGTGAGATAACATGGTTTGAATTTGTACAAGAGGCATGAACCATATTTACGAATCCTATAGTTGAATGACATCAGATAACATGAATTAGTCCAAATATTCATCTTTACTTACTAAGAGTTCCTTGTTTTGAAAGAAATTATCATTAAGCTTGGCGAATTGTTGCTGATAAATTAATATTTTCCTTAGCATGTTCTAGATACTTATTAATTAAATTGACTAATTTCTTAATTATAAACTATAACTTTGGACTTACCAATAAATAGTCGCATTAATATAAATAATCGACTAATTGGCAAGTTTGAAGTTAACCAACCAAAACTGTTATATGTACACACGTTGTATTATGTTATTTTCGCACTAAAACAGTAAAACATGAATGAATATTTGATATTTTACTTTCAATTCAGTTTTGTCATGGTTTAACCATGCCAAAGTCATGTGGGCTTTTGCTTTTTTTGTACCTCCCTAATTTTTACTTGCACCCCCTAATTTTTCCAATTCTGATTAGGTTTTGAGACACCCATTCCGAAAAATATTTCTTAAAAAAGTAATCATTCCAAATTAGAAAATTTAGATGGTTAGTGTTGACTTTTAGAAAACACATTCCGGAACGGTAATATTATTATTCTGAACTGACTATTCCGAAAAACTTCCAAAACAAATTTTCAGAAAGTTTGCTTTACAAGTGTTTTTAGATAATCATTCCATAATAATAATATTACTGTTTCGGAATGTGCTTTCCATTCTCCAAAAATGTGTTTGAAAACTCCTAATTAGGTAAGATGAGATGAGTAATTTAAAAGGGGGTGCAGGTAACAATTATGGAGTTGCAAGAAGAAAACTTCTGTGATATGTTATTTCAATGGGCTAAGGCCATAAAAAGAAATGAGACGGGCTAAGAAAGCTGGTAACACCGGTTTCTGAAAATCGGTAACACCGGATTCTGAAAATTGGTAACACCGGATTCTGAAAATCGGTAACATTAGATTCTGAAAGCTGGTAACAATGGTTTCTGAAAGCCGGTAACACCGATTTCTGAAAGCCGGTAACACCAGATTCTGAAAGCTGGTAAATTTATGATTTATGTATCTTAAATTTATGATTCTCCTATGATGTTTATTCCAAATTAAGTTTTACCCAAATTAGTATGAACCCTAATTATGATTTTAGGAATTCTTTTATCAAATTAGCATGAACCTTAATTATATTGTTATCCAAATTAGTACAACCTTAAATTATGAAATTTAAAGATTGTGTTTTCTGCTAAAATGGTAAAATTTATGGATAAATCTTGGGTTGCATTACAAATTCTGCTACACATAATGAATTAGTTGGATAACCTTGATTTAAAATAGAAATTATAATATCTTTGTTGCATGAATTCAATGATTTAGAAATATTATAAATTGAAAAGTGCATATGTGAATCACTCTATGAAAATTGTTAAGTAAAAAAAATGAAGAATTTTTTATTTAACTAGAAAAATTAATTTATATATAAAAAAATTAAATTTGGCACCCCTAAAATTTTTATTCATGTTTCGCCACTGTTCATATCTTGAAAATCGATAAAACCGGATTCTAAAAATCGATAACACTGGTTTTTGAAAGCCGGTAACACCAGATTTTGAAAGTCGATAATACCAAGTTCTGAAAGCCGATAATTACAAATTAAAATGGTAACAGTGGAATTATAAAAAAGTTGAGAGTGTAGGAAGAAAAATTGGAGGTGCAGGAAGAAAAACCCTTAGCTTTTCTGATCATACATTGCAAAAAAACATATAATGCAATGTTATGGCAGTGTAAAAAATAAGAGCATAATTGATTAGCATATGAAAATCAAGCAAGAACCTCCCTTCTGCATTGATAGTATTATTGTAGGCAAAACACGTTATGGTGCAATTTTTTTTAAAAAAGTTATCAAAATAGATAGATTTAAAAAATAAATTATGAATATAGAGAAGCCATTTCATCTTGAGATGATTTCATTGAAATGAAGTTGTAGCAGGATGACAAGACTTTAACACAAACCTCCTTTTACATTTAACTCTTGAATACGCAATTTCTTCGACTTTATGCATAAATTATAATAAATTTTCATATAACCAATAGTTGTAGAAAAGAAATAACATACCATATTATATAAATAAATAATTATATTTTAGTTTGTTTCAAAACATATATTATTTATTAAATCAAACACTATTTGGACAATTTTCTCATTTTACACACACATATATATATATATATATATATATATATATATATATATATATATATATATATATATATATATATATATATAAAAGATAGAGAATAAAAGACAGACGTTTTCTATAATACTCGTACAATATTGTAAAAAAAATTGGTTAAATATATTTTTGATCTCTTAATTTTTTAGTGAAAATTGAAATTAGTCAAAATTTTGACCCAATTTAGTTTCTTAATACAATGAATTTAATCATTTTAATTAATTTTTGTTAATTTTATTTAAAGTTTCAAACGCATTTCATAATAGTATTTAATTAAATATTGAAGTAAACATGTGTCAAAAGATGTAGACAACTCAAATATTATCATGAAATGTGTTTGAAACATAAAAAAAAAACTTATCTAAATATGGTTAAAAGCATATA
>Ga0214542_1005316_pt1 | contig 24576 bp, 13 predicted proteins | sample CNSS1metaG_FD_160096 | JGI IMG/M metagenome (GOLD analysis project Ga0214542, IMG submission 160096) | Root nodule microbial communities from cowpea collected in UCLA plant growth center, Los Angeles, California, USA - CNSS1 | ecosystem: Host-associated > Plants > Roots > Nodule | place: USA...
TATTTGAAACAATATTTAAATAAAGTTCAATGCAAAATATACATTTAAATAAACTTAATTTTGTTAAAAATATCAATTATAATAAAAATACCATTGTAAATTTATATAAAATTAAATCTGATATAGGAAAAAAATTGATTCAATTTTAAAAAAATTGGGACCAAATTGAGACAAAATAACAAATACAGGGACTACATCAAGACTTTTCACATCCAATATTGACATGTGGCACTGCCATTGCCACATCACATTGTCTCTGCCACATGGCACAATGTCAGATTGACACGTGGCAATTTTAAATTTTTTTAAAAAAAATTATAAAAAAAAATTAAAAATTATAAAAAATTATAAAAAAAGTCAAAAAAACCACGTGCTGACACGTGGCACATAATTAGCACTATTACTCGTCAACTAACGGAAAGGAACCAATTGCAACGAATTTTCGAAAATAGGGACTCAATTGAGTCAAATAAAAATGGGGGGACCTACTTGAAATTTCACTACAAAAATGAGGACCTATACAAAAATGGGGACCTATAGAATGATTTAACCTAAATAATTCGTGTATACACCTTACATTAGCTGATGAGAATTTATCTCTGTTTTCTAGCTTCTATGATACTTTCTATTTCTTCCTCTCTTGCTTTTGCTTAAACACCTTGTCCCAATATAGAGGTTAATTATAATTTCTTAAAACTCTTTTAGTTACTAATAATTTATAGTTTATAAATTGACATCTAAATTAATCATTATAGTAATTAATTATTTTTTATCACTAAAATTGATTATTATTTAAGGATTTTCTTACAATGAAACTAAGCACAAATAGTATTAAAGATACAAACATAACTTTGGATATATGAATCATAATGAGTCGGACCGACACAAAACACTAAAATAGTACCATCTTTTTTTCAAAATTATTTAAAAAATGGTACAAGTTTTAAAAGAAAATTACAAAAGTGAACAAATCATGCGAGTTTGGTACAATTTCATTATGAAGAAGTCATACCAACTTGGTAAGACTTCACTGCATATTTTTTTTGTTAAATTTTAGTTGTAGTCATATCGGCTTGATATGACTTCAACATATTTTCTCTGCTGTTTCTGGTATGACTTAAGTATATTATGATCTAAATTGAAATCGTTTTAGTTTGATGCGATTTTAGTATATTATAATTTTTTTAATTTTAATTGAAGTCATGTCAATTTAATACTTATATTCTATAATATAAATTAAAATTGTGTCAACTTAATATATTATGATTTTTTAAAGTTTTTTTTAATTAAAGTAATATTAGTTTAGCCCAATTTCACTTTAATAAGTTAAAATCGTATTAAAATTGTACCAAACTAACACGATGTATTACTTTTGTAATTCTTTTAAATTTTACACCATTTTAATGTTTTTACGTTGGACCGACTTATAATCTTGTATAAAGAGTGCGGGAAGAGTTAAACACTGGTTGTTTAAATTATCAACTATTTTGGTTGACCAAAATTATTCGATTCACTTATCTGTAAAATAAAGTAAAATAACTTTTTTTTATCTATATATTTAAAAAAATGTTTTATTACCGAGTTCATTATCTTAATCCTAAAATTTTGATTATATTGTTGAAATTAATATCAGTTGATGCGATCAAACGCATCAAAGATATCTATAAGATCTCCAGAATGAAGTGGCAAGGAGACCCCTGCGGACCAACAGGTTTTACATGGGACGGTCTGACTTGTAATGCTGGGAATCCTCCAAGAATCATCTCTCTGTAAGTAACATTTACATTATACAATGCATTGAGTCACAAAAATGTATAACTTTACAAATGGGAAATATAAAGTCATTAAATTTTTTAACAAGAATAAATACAATTTTGTAAGTTCAAACTTATTTATGCGTTACAAACTCTTGGATTTTAATTTCTCTAAAACTTTATTTTAGCCGGTAAAATTATGTTTTACGTAATCATAGACTAATTTTAATTTATATGAGAATTTATTTTATAAGTGATGATGAAAAAGTTTATTATTACACTATCTAAATTCTTTGAACCTCCCTTTTTTTCTTTTTTTTTTCTCGACATGATTTTCTCATAGGCACATCAAAGTATAGTAATAATATTTGCGGAATGTAATATGTTTCATTTCTCTCTTTCTATTTGTTTTTATTCGGGTTTACAATGACATATATTTATGGTGAAATTTAAGCAGAAACTTGAGTTCAAGTAAATTATCAGGCAACATAGATGTGTCATTCTCCAACCTTGCAAATTTAGAAATTTTGTAAGTTCCTTTTATTATTAAATTTAGTTTGTAACGACAATTATGCAAGGAGTTTAAAGTACGAAAAAAAAATATTACTATATATTGTAGGGATCTGTCAAACAATCAATTGGTGGGAGAGGTGCCAGAATTCTTTGCCAAGTTATCACAGTTGAAGATACTGTAAGTTGTCCTAATTATAATTTGAAAAAAAATTTTGACAATTTTTTTTTGGAAAAATTTGACAAAATTTTCATAAATAAAATTAAAATAGATTAATTTTTATTTTTTTTAACTAAAATAAAGTAATAAAGTAATATTTTTTATCTAAATAGATAATTTGTCAAAATTTATAAAAATTTGTAAAAGAAACTTTGTTAACCTATCATTTTCTTTTTATAAATTAATTTATGTATAAGATAATTTTAATTGAAAGAAACTAATTTTTTCTTCTAAAAATTGATCTGAAGAAATTTGTCAATATCTCTTTGCAGTAATTTGTCCAGAAATAGCCTCACGGGTTCCATTCCTGATGCCCTCATAGCGAAGTCAGAGAGTAATTCTTTGCAATTGAGGTTCGCTCATACTCTACATCACCGTATAATTTTGTAACTTAGACCTTTTAAGGTATATAAATATTAGACACTACTTAATCAACACAAATTAGATTAACTTATTTCATATATATATACATATATATATATATATATATATATATATATATTTATTTATAAAAAAATTAAAGTTGCTTTTTATGTTGATAAAAATTGTCTGATATATGTATTTAATTTAAGGTTAAATATATAATAAAAAAAATTTATCCATCCATGTTAATTGTTAGTATTTTGTTTAAGGGTGACAACGTGGGTTTGGTCCAGTGGGTTGGTTCATAAATCCACAAAAAAATACGGGACGGACTGAGATATTGAGACTGTTGTCCAACAAATGCCTGTGATCTGTACTGACTACCCTACAGTCCCATAAAAAAAAGAAAAAAAAAACTTGTACTTAAGTATATTGATTACTTTCTTTCTGGACATTCCAAATAATTGTATGAGTGAAAAAGACAAGGATTTATTTTTGAATGTGTTAAAATTTGAAGAATATATCCTGCACTGCCGCTCTTAATTTTGTTAATGAAGTTAAATTCACAATCTCTCTCACCCTTTCTTCCAAAGTCATCAAGCCTATATTTTTTCAATTATTAGTAGAGGAAGTTGAACCAGCAACCTCTCTCTCACCTCTCACCCCTCACCCTACCACTAAGTCATGTTATCATTACTACTAGCCATCGATGTAATGACAAGTATCTAATTATATAAATAATGTAGAGAAATTACATCTTGAGTTTCATCGATTGCCCACATCCAGTCCCGATTGTAGAGGAACACAATGGAGAATTAACTCACCCTCGACTACTCAACCAAATGTCACAAAGATATAAGGGACTATCTTCAACTATAACTCACATTGATTTTCTACATTGGTGTGAATATATATGATCAGTTAGGGAATCTATAGCACAACTCAGTAGTCTTTTTTATCTCAAATGATAATAGAAACATGGAGTCAAACTTTATATCTCAAATACCTCCGAAAGTTAATAACATGACCTCACTCCTTAATGCGGATCCAATTCAATATTAAGTGAAAAATTATATAAATAAATTGAAAGCTTATAAGTTCAAAATTAGGAGTTAAAATATTAAGAAAAAATTATATTAATTGTCTTATTTAATTAAAATTATTTCTTCGTGTTTATTATATTTATTGCATGACAACTTACGCTTATACATTATTTCAGTTTGGACGGGAATACTGATATATGTGAGATAGGATCCTGTAAGAAGAAGAATATTGTTCCATTAGTTGCAACTATTGTAGCATCAATTGTTGTCTCTATAATAATAGTGGGCATAGTTATGATTTGGAGATCACTCAGACGAAATAAAGGAGGTATAGTCATAATTCATATAATATTTTCTACAATATTACTATATTGAGTACCCAATCACTATTATTAAATTTATTCTCATTCTTTTCCTTTTGAATCTATAATTTTTTTAAATATCTATTATTTTATTTTTTTCCTTGATGGGTAAACTTATCGTATATTTATATTCCCTCTCCCATTATCTAAACTACATGATAAATAAAAATTGTTGTCTATTGCCTATTTTCTTTTTTACAATCATTTTCACAATCAACATAGTTTTAAAACTTCACGTTTTGTGTTTGAATTTATGAAAAAATTATATGAACACTTTTGCAAATTAATTTATGTTTATGTCAAATTTCAACTCTTATTACATTTTGTTTTTCTAAATTGGTTGCTGAGAATTTTTCTACACATGCTTATCACAACACATTTTCTACCTCTTTTTTTTTTCCATGTAAAATTTCAAATTACTACTCTTATTGCAATTTGTTTTAATCTGAAATTCTAAAGTACAAGAATGATGGATCGCAAAAGCATCTTATTAGATATTTAACACTTTAGATTTTTAATTCTTTAACAGTGACTCAAAAAATGATATTTTTAGTTGAAGGATTCGACTAGCTTTCTTAATATTTTGCAATTCAAGTATTTTAGGATTTTTTATGTATTTCACTTTGCTCTACATATTTTTCACTATATGAATATTCATTAAATGACATGTTATTTTTTATCATTGTCCAGGGATATCTTCAACTTCAAAAAAAGGTCAACTAAAATTAAAAAATCAAACATTTTCTTACTCGGAGGTTCATGATATTACCAACGGTTTCGAAACAATGATTGGAAAAGGTGGATTTGGTGAAGTTTACCTTGGCACTTTGCAAAGTGATGAACGAGTTGCCGTAAAAAAACTCTCTCTCTCATCAAATCAAGGTTATAAGGAGTTTAAGTCAGAGGTTAAATGGAACAATTGATAAATTAGCCCTTTTTTTTCTTCTTTTCTTGAATTTGCACAACGAATATATTTTTATTAAGTTAAGATATTAAACATTTCTAAAATGCAGGCAAAGTTTCTAACGCTTGTTCATCATAGAAATGTGGTTTTTCTTGTGGGATATTGTGATGAAGGTGATGCTAAAGCACTTATTTACGAATATCTTTCAAAAGGAAACCTCCAAGAACAATTGTCAGGTTTGTTGAGTTACATTTTCTTTGTTCTTGTTGGGTTTTTTAATAAACTTAAATGTGTTAACAATTTAGGGTAACTAGCCGTTGTAAGAAACTAGCCATTGTGAGTGGTTAATGCACTAGTTGTTGGAGTCTAGGTAGTTAATGAGTTAGCTGTTTATAGCCGTTGAGAGTATAATGGTTAAGAGATGTGGGTCTATAAATATATTATGTATTGTGTGAATAAAAAACAACACAAGAGGTGAATAAAGTTTTTTCACAAGATTATAGAGTTGTTGTCTACAAAGTACTAACAAAGTGGTATCAAGAGCTAGTTAGCTTGAGTGTCTGAGTAGAAAAAGAGAGCTACAGACCTAAGTGTTTGAGAAAAAAGAGAGTGAGATGGCCAGTCTTATAAATAGTATTTCCCTCCCTAAGTTGATAAAGGTTGTCAACTATGACAATTGGAGTCTCAAAATGAAGGCGCTTCTTGGATCCCAAGAAAATTGGGAGGTGGTTGAAGATGGTTTCGATGAACCAGCCAACACTATAGGTTGGTCAAATGCCCAGTTGAAAGTGCTGAAAGATGCACGTGTGAAGGACAAGGCAGCTTTGTACATCTTGTACCAAGCTGTGGACGAGTCTGGCTTTGAGAAGATTGCAAGTGCCAAATCTTCAAAAGAAGCGTGGGATATTTTGGAGAAGGCGTATATGAGAGATGAATGAGTGAAGCAAGTGCGACTTCAAACACTTAAAGGTGAATTAGAGAGCATGAGAATGAAAGAGACCGAAGGAGTAGCTGAGTACATTACTCGAGTTGAAACCTTGGCGAACCAACTTGCTAGAAATGGAGAGACATTACCTGCTAGCCGAGTTGTGAAGAAGATCTTGAGGTCATTGACAAACGACTTCGAGAATGTGGTGTGCGCGATTGAGGAGTCCAAGGACCTATCAATGCTCACGGTTGAAGAGCTTGTAGAATCTCTTGAAGCACACGAACAATGAAAGAAGAAGAAGTGGGAGCCACTTGATCAATTACTCCAAACGAAGATGTCAAATAAAGATGAGAAAGCTCAGAACACTCAAGGTAGAGGACGATATCGAGGAGGTATAAGAAGCGGTCCTAGTGGTAGAAGCTGAGGACAAGAAGAGAAAGAACAATTTGGTCAACAAAATTGGCACGGAAAAGGACGAGGTCCATGGAGAGGAGGTCAATCAAGCAACTCATATGTTGAGTGCTTCAAGTGTGGCAAGTATGGTGACTATGTAAAGGAGTGCTACTCGGGCAAGTGTTTCAGTTGTGGTAAGTCTGGACATTTTGCCAAAGATTATAGATCTGAAAGTAGAAATGAAGAGACGATTAACCTCACAGAAGAAGGAAAAGAAGAAGCGACATTGTTGATAATGGTGCGTAGCTCAGGGGCTGAGCATAAGCAAGTGGAGAACTCGGCAAGAAGACCGAATAGCATGGAGAATTCAGCAAGAAGACTGAGTATAATTGATAACTCGACAAGACAGTCGAGTAGCGTAGATTACTCAGATAGCTCGGTGGAGCGTGTGAAAAGCTTGAATAGCTCAGAATTTGAAGAAGAAGAGCTTTTAATCCAAAGGTTAGAGATTGCAAAAGGAGACTTGCAACAGAGTATTGAAAAGGAGGTTAGAGACAATTTAATTCTACAAGAAAGTGTAGAGAGAAGGAAATAGGCGTTGCAAAAGCAGCACTTGGAATTTGAAGAAGATGTTTCAAGTTTGCAAGAACATTTACAAGTTGAGAAAGATCTGAGAGCTGCACTGGAGATGCAATGAGAAGTGGCGACTTGAAATGGATGAGGAGATTGAGCACAACAATACGTGGGTGTGGTTTGATCTTTCAAAAGGAAGTCGGCCTATTAACAAGAGCTCAGGTAACGATAAGTCGGCCACAAAGACAAAGAACCTAATGAGTAACAAGTTGGCCAAAGAGAAGAATAAGTTTGCCCATAAGAATGCAAAAACTGAGAGAGTAGAGAACAAGTTAGCCACAGGAAAAGTGAAGTACAAGTCGACCAAAGATAAAGTGAAAGGGAAGACAGTCATGAAGAAAGCGAAGAACTTAACTATTCATGAAAGGGACAAGTACAATGTGAGAAGAGTTATTGCATGTTGGAAGTCGTGATGAAGAATAAATGAACAAAGATGGAGAATAAAAGAAGCATTTAAGTTTACGGGAGATTTTGGTTGGGTTTTTTAATAAACTTAAATGTGTTAACCATTATGGGTAACTAGCCATTGTATGAAACTAGCCGTTGTGTGGTTAATGCACTAGTCATTGAAGTCTAGGTAGTTAATGAGTTAGCCGTTTATAGCTGTTGAGAGTATAATGGCCAGGAGATGTGGGTCTATAGATATATTATGTATTGTGTGAATAAAAAATAACACAAGAGGTAAATAAAGTTTTTTACAATATTATAGAGTTGTTGTTTACAAATTACTAACGGTTCTAACATATTAACTAACATGATAAGACATTTCCATTTTTTTTTCAAACAAGTGGAATCACATGTAAATCACTAACATGCAACGACGTTAACTAAGGAGAATTCATCAAAAAAAATTTCTCACTGATCATTGGAATGATCACTATTTGCAGTGTATCAATAACTAAACACCAAAGTCAATTAATAATTCTCGTAAAAACCTATTTTGCAATTATTTAATTATTTCTACTTTTCCAATTCTGAATCTCATTTAAAAGTTCCCGTTGATTATGAAGCAAACTAATAATACAATATGGTTTAATATAGCTCCTAGAAAAGTATTGAGTTATGAGTTTGTTTCGATAGTTTTTTCTATAAATGCGTTTAAGAGAAAGAAATAAAAGAAAATTAAGTAAGCTATTTTATAAACTAAAACTAATAATATACGGAAGTTTTATCATAAAATTTTCGAAAATATTATTTTTAACTTATACATAAACTATTTTAAATTTATAAAAAAAATTATTTTCTTTTAATAAAAATTTGTGTTCAAAATTTAATTCAAACAAACCTTATAACAAAAATACAGTTATAATTATAAGTAAAACATAACAACAATTAAAAATATTATTAAAGCATATTCCTAGATTTATCGTAAACCATTTCCTTTTTGTTTGGCTTTTTGACAAATTATTTTAGTCTTTCCTACCATAAACAAATCTTAAATATGATAATTATTCTTAATGCACGACAATTTTCCTTGCATAGGTATAGTTGCATGCATAGGCGGAGCCTCATAGGAGCATGAAGGGAGCTAGGCCCCCCAAATATTTTTGATTTTTCCCAAAATTATACATCCATTTTTTTTATTTTTTTAAAATTTTGAAAATTTTAAATTTATATATAGTATATGTTAGAAATTGATGATAATTAAATTGTCTCTTTATTTATTTTATAAAATACAATATTTAATGTTAATAAATAATAAAAAATAATAAAAAAATATTTAGGTTTACTTAGTCTTCTAATATATGTTTTTGTATAAAAATACCAAATTGCCACTAAATTGAAAGTAAAAGAACTGGAAGATCAACTTACATTTTTGGAAACAATAACAAAAAGAGTAATTAAATCAAACATTTATTAAAATATTTTTTATTTTCTTCTGTCATTGGCTTTTAAAATTTTGACAAAATTGTACTCATCTTTCACTATCATATGTTTTTTTTTTAAAGAAAAAATGAAGTTAGACACATACTCATTATGTTTGCTCTCATTTCTCATTTGTTTCCTTCATTTCTAAATAAAAAATGTAACTCTCTCTTGTTTTACTTGATGATAAAATATTACTTTAATAGTTATTAAAATTATTTTTTATCTCATGAGCCTTTTGTATACTTACTTTTTATGATTATAGAAGAAAAAAAATCATGTATTATATGTTTTTTTATAACCGATTTTTAACTGTGACTTGATTATAAAATATTAGATTATGTAAATTATTTTTTAGTATATTTAAAAACAAGCATATCGATGAAGAATAAAATAATAAATTTATTTTGTAGGAGTAGTAAAAGGAAAGCTACACGTGAAGATGAAAACAAGTTAAATTATATTTCTTCACATCTTTTAAAGTATTTAAAGCATTATACTAATAATCCAATCTAACGATCCAATTGTTTTATAGAAGAGTCATTTTTTTAAAGTGTTATACTAATGGTCCAATCAAATGATCCAAAAATTATATTATTCTAGCCCCTCCAAAACTCTTGATCAAGATCCGCCATTGGTTGCATGACCTTTCTGAGAAGGTTTTGATGAATATATATTGATAATATATAAATGATCTTTTGTAGGAAAAAGCTCAAGTGTCTTGGGATGGAAAGAGAGAGTTCAAATTGCGTTACATGCAGCAAGTGGTAAATGAACAAAACTATATTCATAAACGTTCATTTTCTTCAAGGTATTTATTTTCTATAGCAACTAGTTACATTTATACGAATTATGCAGGATTGGATTATCTGCATAATGGATGTAAGCCACCTATAATTCACAGAGATTTGAAAGGTTCCAACATCCTACTAGATGAAAATATGCATGCCAAGATTTCAGACTTTGGATTGTCTAGAACTTTTGCAAATGACAATGACACTCATGTCTTAACTAATTACCCAGGTGGCACACCAGGTTACCTTGATCCTGAGTAAGTATAACAAAATTTAGTTCTTAAAAGATTACACATAATTTTGGTTTCAGTGATATATTAGTTTTCTTTGATTTGTCTCATAACAAGCTTTTTCTTCATGGTAATCATTGTGATTCAACACATATTAAAACCTTGGGTTCAACTTGTTGATATCTTCACAGGTTTCACTCCTCGGGGACTCTCAATAAAAGGAGTGATGTTTACAGTTTTGGGGTAGTTTTATTAGAGTTAATTACAGGTCAACCAGCAATAAGAGGAACTCCTGAGAAACCTAGCCACATACATTCTTGGGTTAAGAAAAAACTTGAAGCTGGAGATATTGAAGCAATAGTTGATCCAAGATTAGAAGGAAATTTCCATGTTGCTTCAGCTTGGAAGTTTTTGGACATAGCCATGTCATGCCTTCCTGATATTGCCATCCAAAGGCCTGACATAAGCCATGTAACCTCAGAACTGAAGGATTGTTTGTCTTTGGAAGCATCCCTTCAAAGGACTGGAAGCAACAACAGGGATTCGTTCCTCATGGATTCTGTGCTCATTCATTTCAATGAATCCGATATATTTCCAAATCCTAGGTAGGATTTGTCCCCACCTAAATTTGCTCAACATAATGCAGTTATTTCTAAAAAAATTGTCCCTTGTTTCCTTTGTACTGGTTATTGTACCTACTTTTCGGTAAGGATGTATGTTAAATGTGATTTTTATTTCATTTTCATTAATTCATATATTTGTACATTTATGATTCAACAATTTCTTTTATCGTTTTTATAATGACAATTTATTTATACATATGATTTTTGTGTTTCATTGAAAAGAAGAGAAATATAAAGTTATTAAAGAAAAAGAAAAAACTACGAATATCTTAAATATGATTTAAGCATAGGTTACACTACTACTACGTTATTTAGTAACATTTAAAATATGTTACTAAATTGTAAAAAAAATTTACTGGTATAATTTAGTAACATTATATTACACTTGTATAATCTATAATACTAATAAATATTAATGACATTTTTACGTATCCGTTGAGACATTTATAAAAAATGTTACTAAATACTTTTAGTAACATTTATTTAATAAAAATGTAACATTTTAAAAAAATATTACTAAATCCTTTTAGTTATAATTTTTTTTATAAATGAATAACATTACAAAATTATTACTAAAAATCGTTGATAACATTTTTTTCAAATAAAGAGACATTTTAAAATTATTACTAAAAACATTTAGTGATATTTATTTTTTTGTTAACGTAACATTATAAAAATATCACTAATATAAATAGTTACACCAACACTTTTTTTACCAATCGATCTCTTGTAATCATAAGAAAATTTGATTTTAATTTTTATAGATCAATTCTTTTGAATCTCTACAACTATTTGTATCCCTTTTCTAGTTATTTTTAGTTCTTACCACAAATAATCAAAGATTTCACCTTATTATAATATATTATGTTACTTAATGATAATTCAAAAGCATAGAAGGAGTAAAAAAACATATAGTATACCAACATTTTGAGAAATTATCTCAAACTAAACAAATACACATTTATTTATCAAACTTGATGATAATTCAGACGTATAGAGGGAGTAAAAAAAAACTAATAATCTCTAATGATATATTCTTGAGCATTTTATCATTGTTAACTATTATTATTATTCAAACACAAATAGACAAAAGCACTAAATCATCCAAACTTTAACAAAATCCATCTACCACCTTCCATAATTGACTTCCTTATTAATGACTTATATGGTCACAACCAAAGAAGTCCTGAGATTATTCTTAACTTCACCTACTATTTTGTCTGCAAAAATGAGTAAAATGAGAGATTATGTATACTTGCAACTAAAATTGTTATTTTCAAAACAACCAACCATATAAGATATCCAAAAAGTCAGTCAATATAAATACAACCAATGTAAAAGTGAAGTATGATGAAACTCATATAAGTGACTTTAAATTTCACTTTTTTTCCTTCTTGTGTACTCAAAATCAAATTGTTTTGCAAAACATCTTTTGAAACGAAATCCTATGACAATTTGTTGTATCCAATAGAAAATATTCACACCTTATTCAAGTCGCTTCTCCAGCTCATTTGCATTAACAATGTATATGGACTATCTAGCAACTGTAAATAAAGATAATTAACATTGATAAAGTGGTATAACAAATACATAAATGTTTTTAACAAAACTATTACTATCATTTACTAAAATACTTAGAGCAAACTTACACTTGTGAGATTTCTCTTGTTTCAATTTATTCAAGTCAGTCCCGTCAAAATGAATTTTGGGTTTCCGCTCTCTTTTCCCTATTTCTTTTCCTTGGACAACGCTACTCAGATAAAGTTCATTAACAAACAATCAATATAACAAAACAAAACAAAATAGAAACAAAAACTACTTATATAGAACCAAAAAAAAATTACACCAATAACCTTTCCTTTAATGTACTCAAAGGTAGTTTTCTTTTGAGTTTAGTTGTTGCATTGAAATAAGACTCTAATTCATGATTCAAATATCATAAATAAGAAGCTCAATTAATATCATACATATCTTAAGAATGAATGAAAGGCTTGGACTTACTTTATTTGTCAGAGAGTTCCATGCCTTAACAATTTTTTTCTTAACCTATTTTTTAACTGAAATGTTAAATAATAAGTGATTCAAATAATTAAGCTTTATCAATGTATTGAACTTCACATACCCTTTCAAAATTATCTAAATCAACTTTTGTTCCTTTATAGTTGTTTAAAAATCATTAATAGTAATCATTTATAAGTCAATAAACAAAAAGAATAAAATTATAAGCATACTTTAGAGAACTAATCTTACAAGAAAAGCTCAAAGGCATTGTGTAAGACCCGAGAAATTTAAATAATTAATTAAATAATTATTTAATAAATGCGGGTAGTAGGAGCCTTTAAGGGATTTAATGCGGATTGCTATGACGTGGAAAAGTGCTAGCTCAAGTGGTTGAGAGTACTTTATTGTGTGAGAGGACTATGTATGTCATTTGTGTGTTATTTAATTATTATTATTTTTAATAATAATATGCTAGAACATGTTGAGGGATAATATAATCATAGAATTATATTAATCATCACGAAACATGAATTGGTTAAATGGTTGTGCTTTGATTTGATAATTGGTTTGATGTGGGTTCGAACCTTAGTGAACCTTAAACTAAATTCTCTTTTTGTCAAAATTTACTTTGGCATGAAGGTGAAAGGGCATGGAAACCCTAACTGGCCAAGGAGCAGCCAAGGGTGGCTGAAAAATAGATGTGTTATGAACCATTGAATAACACTTATACCACTTTTAAATGCCATTTTCGTTTTACCACATTAATTCATCATTAAGGCACTATTATAAGTAAAATTTTAGGTGAGAGAAGAGGTTTCTGCATTTGTTATTGTTGTATAGGGAGAAGAGAACGAAAGTTGAGACTTTTTTGAGGATTGAGTAAGGAAAGGAGCTACATAGAGATAGAATCAAAGGAGGATTATTGGTGATCAAGGGGGAACTCACAACAATTCCAAAATAAGCTAAGGAAACCAGGTTAGGGGAGCTGTACTCCGCTATTTTTGTATTTGTTTTGTTAATGATATGAAATATATGATGAATTGGATGTCCTTAATCTAGTTATTTTGTGTGATTATGCGTTTCTGGAATTTTTCCAGAAACTGCCTGGTGGGTGATGAATCACCGCCAGGCGACACTTCATTTTGTTCGGGTTTTAGGGTTCCTGCAGAGGGACAGCCTGGCGGCACACCCCCGGCCGCCAGGCGACGCAAGGGGATTTACCTTGAATTTTATGTTTTTCTTGTTCTAGACGGATTATGATTAAAGGGAAATCTAGTCCTAACTGTTTGTGAATGATTTAATGTCATATGTTGACGAGATCACATGTATTGGGAAAATCAAATTGGGAAGAAATCACATGAACATGGTTAGGGATTGGGAAATTGGGAATTTCGTGACAATGGTAAATAATGCGCGAATTGAAATGATTCAATGTGGATTTAAGATTTAAGATTTCATACTTTTCACGCAATAGGGACCGCCCGGCGGTAATACAGTCCCGCCAGGCGCCACCTTCCACTTCTGGGCGCTAGGCGCCACCATTTTTTCTAGTTTGCGCAGTTTTCATAAAACTGCATTTCCCGGTTCGTTAACCGTCCGATTTAGGTGAAATTTTGACAGGTGGTCTATAACATGTTTTTCTTCACTTTGAACGGTGGAGATTTGATTTGAAGGTCAGTAGCTAGAGATATACGTTACGCAATATTGCTGATTTTGGAGTCTTTAAAATGCATGAATAACCTTTTGATAATTACTAGTAACTTCTAATGAAGCATGATTGGGTTATGTGGTAAGTCTCTATCAATTTGAATGTTCCTTTGGATTAGTCACATGTGGAGAATTGGTTTGGTGAAGGCATGGGTGTCAATATTAACTTGCATTGGTGCATAAGATCATGTGCTTAAAATTGTTAGAGTGTTGCTGCTTATATTTTGTTTAAGCATGCTTGGGATGGTCTATATGACTAAGGGATGAATGCACATATGAGATGCTATAAGGCCTGTAACATTATAGATGACAATGTTTTTCATTAGAGGTACTCTAGAATGAGAGCAAATGAGAGCAACCTTTGCGAAGTGAGCTTGAACCTGAACTAAAACCAGTAATGTGCAAGTACTGGTGTAGCATTTGGCGGTAGAGGAAGTCCCGCTAGGCGATAGTTGCAGTGGCAGTGAAGGCTAAGGCGCTTAGCGCCTGGCAGTACGTGTCCCCAGCCAGGCAATTTGGAAGCGGCAACGCCTGGCGGTACGTGTCCCCCGTCAGGCGATTTTATTGCAGCAGTATTGCGGTTCTTGATTCTGTGGGCGTGATCTACAAGGCTTATGGTGATGCTTAAAAGGTGGGATTGCTGGTGTTCCTTGAGTTATGTCTCATAACGTATCCCCTGAGTTGTGGGTCGGGATAGGGGTTAAAGCATGTGGTATTCCTTGAGTTGTGGCTCGGAATAACATCTCTTGAGTTGTGGCTCGAGATGGCGGATGAACACGAGGAACCCTTGAGTTGTAGCTCGGGTTGGCGAGTGTTGCCAGTGTGAGTGTGCTGGTTGTGGCCAGTACGGATGGGTCCATATAGATTGCCCTCCTCAGTAGTTGACTAACGAGTCTGGTAGTCTTGGGACATTGCGAACTATGTTTGTATTTGGGAACTCCACCTGGCGTTATGGTGTATGATCCATAACATGGTTTCCCACACGTGCTCTATCGGTTGTGGCCGATAGGTATGGCAGCAAGTCACCTTGAGGTACTCACTAGAAGATGTAGAACACAAATAACATGGTGGTGGCCATGTGATGTGATATCAAAGGATGGAATTCCTTTAGTGTGATTGTGTGATTGGTATATTTGTGCCATATATATATGTTTATTTTGTTAGCTCACCCTATTTGCTTGTGTTTGGCGATGATCGTATACGCGGTACACGGGAACAAATGATGTTGTAGGTGGATCTAGTGAGACTTAGCAACTGAGCGGGGAAAACTCATGGGAACAGTTTTATAGAGTTTTAGCATTTATGGTTTTGGAATAAAGATGTAATCTATTATGAGACTGTTTTGGTATTTTATTGAATTTTGAGAAGATTTGAACTTAGAGTTATATTTAATATGAAATAAATTCTTTGAAATTCTCGCGTTTTTATGGAAATGGATTTATAATAAATGTGATTTTATTTTCTTATTTTATATTATATTTTAAACCCGTAATATCCGGTCGGGATGTTACACATTGGATGGTTATTTGAGAATGCTAAGATCTTGTTCAAGTGTGACCAGTTCAACATTAATATCTTCTAATTTCCTGGATAAAAGAAATAGTAAGATATGTTCCAAAATATTATTAGCAAAATGACGGGGAAAATAATAACACAAACAATATACCAGAGAATGCAGCGGATATAATTTCCCCTAACTTGCAAGAATCTATGAGGAGCAACAATCAAAGAGTAGCAATAATAAATCACCAAAGACACAAATAAAGGCACCAAGATTTTTAACGTGGAAAACCCCTCAAATCAAGGGTAAAAACCACGAGTCGTCCAGATCAAAGAAATAGATCCACTATGATCTGAGTACAAAAGAGTCTCAATCAACAGCACAAATTAGTGCCAACACCCAACCAAATAACAAAGCAACAAAGCTTTCAAAATAGAGAAGAACAAGAGAAGAAAAACCTATAAAATCACTGTTGCAGTGCGAAATTAATATCTCCCAACTCAGACCTTGTATCAACGATCTGGCCAGTCAGAATGAAGAACAATGAGTTCTGAACCTGCAACAAAACTTTCAGCCTGATCCAACGGTGAACGAATCCGCAGTACCGATTTTACGATGGCAGCTCTGTGAAAAACGTGAACAGAATTTCCCTTTACCTCTCCCTCTATGTGCTAGGGTTTTCAGTGTGTTCTAACTCTATTGTTCTACCTCTCTATTTATTTTATAGCCCCCTCTCCACTAGGTTAAGTGAGACATGGGCTTCTCAAGTTTTGGGCATTTTCTACACATAGGAAGGGAGCCCAATACCCAACACAAAATTAATTGATAAATAACATAAAAGAAAAATAAAGAAAAAATATGCTAATCACCTCTTAGTTGTCAAAAAAATAGGCTTAAATTAGAGTTAGCTAAAAGCTGACTCAAATATAAATAGACAATTCACTACAAGAAAACATGTAAATAACATCCAACTTAAACCCACCCAAGAGAAGAAAATGGACGCTATTGTGTCCATGAAGATTCTGTTTACAACACACCCATTATACCAGGAAGCTTTCTATCATTTGCATGGGTAGTGACAAAGGACTCAAAGTAGAGACGATCCGACCCACGCAAGAGAAGGACTCTAATTTCTTCTGATACAAAAGTATAAATGGTTGAACTGACTTACTAAAAGCAAAATAAAGTCCATCTAACCAACGCTACGGTGCCATATTTAAGAAAAAATGCAATTAGTATTTTAAGAAAGACTGAAAGCAAACTGGGTAATAAATTAATAACCAAATTAAACAAATCAAACGTAACATAAAAATCAAAAATGAAAAGTATCATAAAAAATTATAGAAACAAATGAAAAGTATCATAAAAATTACAAAAACATATGAGAAGTAACATAAGAAATGCAAAACTTGTAGCCCTAGCCTTGGTAAATCCAAAGAACTTAGACATATCAACACATTCGGTTGAAATTATATCAATATATTCAAGGTTCAGGATCTCAAAGAAATACAACATATTGCCCAAACCCAAAGTGAAGAAGAATCATGGAAGCAAAATAAAAAAACAGGATAAATAATTAGAACTTCCATACCAAAGTGAATACTAGGTTTACTAACTTCTACTCTTTGACACCAACCTTCTTAACCCGCACCTTCGACCTCACCACCCCTAGCATCATTAGTTGAAGCTTCCTCCTTCACGAATTTGAGTTTGGGAGGCTCAAATCCTCTAGCGTCAACACGAATTCCTTCCGCTTCACCAACTTTCTTCTGCCTCAACTGCTCCAAATCCTCTTGAACGTTTCCCCACTCTACTTCAGAAGTCCGTGGGCGAACAACACAAAAATCTCATAACCAAAAAGGAAGGAGGTTGTTTTGGTGATGCAATGGTTGCAGAAGTTTTCCTATTTGTTCAATAATGAAATATAGAGAGACCTTAGTTTGAGAGATGATGTATATTGCGCCAAGAGAAGAGGAATAGGCAAACTTGTAATGGAAGAGAAAAAGGTTACTTAATCTTGGAAGATGAATTGGTTCATTAATGCAACATTTATTAAATATTTAATTCATATATCAAATTACTTTAAATTTGAATATTACTTACTTTTTTATTATAGTAAAGGGATGCGCCCCAGTTACATAATCGGTGTAGTGCAATGTGTGTGTGTGTGTGTGTGTGCCACCAGTTACGTAACTGGTGTCATGTGTGTGTTTTTTTTAACGTCGGAGTTCATCAAGGCCCCCATAGCTGGTGAAGGTGGTGGCTCGGAGCTGATAAGGTCCTCCATAGGTGGTGCCATCGTCGGAGTTGAAGTTTTCTGATTTTGTGAAGGAAGTTATGTTGTGTGATGGTAAGATGAACTCATTCTGTGTGATGATTTATGCATTCCCTTGTTCAATTTGTGGCTTACATATGGTGTTGCTGTTGGCAATTCAAAATATAGGTGGTTTCTGTAATTATGGTGGTGTTTATAGGATATCAGTTTCCACTTCTTGATGCCTCATGTGTATAATGTTTTCGGTTGCGTCTAAAGGCTTGGTATTTATATACTTCAGTCCCCATTTCATGATAAATTGTATAACTTCTGAGATGAAAAGGAAATTCAGAGCATTCCTTTGTCCTTTGTTCTTCTTCTTTCAATTGCATGGTTTATAATATTTGATATAAATGTATCACGAGAGGAGACTATATTTGTTGGTCATGTCAATATATATTAAACTTCATAACCAATAAATTAGGCACAAATTAAACATTCATAACAAATAAATTTGCATGTCACCGGAGTTCATCAAGGCCTCCATAGCTAGTGAAGGTGGTGGTCCGGAGCTGATAAGGTCCTCCTTAGGTGGTGCCATCGCCGGAGTTGAAGTTTTCTGATTTTGTGAAGGAAGTTACGTTGTGTGGTGGTAAGATGAACTCATTTTGTGTGATGATTTATGGATTCCCTTGTCCAATTCGTTTCTTACATATGGTGTTGTTGTTGGCACTTCAAAATATAAGTGGTTTTTGTAATTATGGTGGTGTTTATAAGATACCAGTTTCCACTACTTGATGCCTCATGTGTATAATGTTTTTGGTTGCGTCTAAAGGCTTGGTATTTATATACTTCAGTCCCCATTTCATGATAAATTGTATAGCTTCTGAGATTAAAAGGAAATTCAAAGCATTCCTTTGTCCTTTGTTCTTCTTCTTTGAATTGCATGGTTTATAATATTTGATATAAATGTGTCACGAGAGGAGACTGTATTTGTTGGTCATGTCAATATATATTGAACATCATAACGAATAAATTAGGCACAAATTAAACATTTAATTTTTTAACTTTTTTCACATTCATAAAAATATAAATTTTGTAATTTTAAAATTTCAAATAATTTTAATACTTTTTATTAATTCTTATTAATTATTTTTAATTATTTTATAACATCAAATTACAAAATCATTCCCTTTTTACACATGGGTATTATGGTAACTTTATAATTCTATGTATTTTAACACTTTATTTTATCTATCACATCAATCAAATCTATTACTAAATTTTATAAAACTTATCTCTAAATCAAGTCACTTTACTCTCTAAATCTACTAAAAAAACACAAACCAAGAAATTTGAGAGGGAAAAACTCTCAGAAAATAGAAAGTAAATTAATGCTTTTTATTTTTTTTCATTTACTAGGCGTGTCTTTGTGATGACTATAATTTGTATAATTAATTTTCCTTTATTTTACCAATGTAGAGAGGTTGAAGCACATGCTACTTTAAACAACTTTTTAAAAGTTTTACATTCTCATAAGAATATGAAAAAAGAACGTTTTGATCAATAAAAAAAATATTGTTTTTAAGTGGGTTTAGTGAATGCAAACTTGTAATTTATTTTTAAAAATTAAAATGTTATTCATATGTTTAAGTTTCGTCGATTTAGAGTGGTTTGACCCACTCTAATATTTTTATTTTATTTTAAGTTGTTGAAAGAGTAAGTAGAACTAATTTTAATGGAGTTCATTTTTCACGGACACAAATTTATGAAAGCTATTAACTTACATTCTTGTAGTGATTCTTAATGAAGATTAGTGTCGGTTTTCCATCATAATCGGTGATAACATTAACGTTGTATTTGGTTCACCTATTTACTATTTATGAAGAAGAAAAAACTCTTTGGTTTGTGTTTGTTTTTGTCTATTAGAAATGCATTCGCTCCTAGTTGTAATGAGGAGAAAAGAAAGACTCTTCATCTTATATAAAATTAGAATTCTTATTTTTAACTTATTTTTTACTTCTATTTAAATTTATTTTCATTGCACCGCATTTATCTTGAAAACCAAAGACTTTTTATTGTGTTGTGGGTGTAACTTTGGTTTATTTTATTTTTATATTAACCAAACATAATAATATCAAAAATAACAAAAATTATAACAACAATAAAAAATAATAATACTGATAAATTATGTTTTTTTAATTTAAAATAATAATTTCAATTTTATTTTAATATTATTTTCCCTTTTTAAATTTAAATTTACATTATATTTATCATCAAAGACAAGATGATAATCTTTCATTTTTATCTATTAAATAAAAATGTTTAATCTATTTTATCAAAAATTCACTTTAAATCACAACCTATTTTTGTAATCCAAATAATTCTATCTTTACCTTCACATCCATCCAAATCTACTCAAATTACTCTCTCAAATTCATCCCCTGATTTAAATACATAACAAAACTTTGGAAGTTACCAAGTCAATATAACGGAAGTTGAAAATAAAAGTAATATATTATCTATTATAGGCAGACTGGGTGGAGACTCTGTGTTTGTTTACGTAGATGGAAATATGGAAATTTTGTAAGCTTTCAACTGAAAAAACAAATTTAGAAAACCAAGATAACAAATAACAATAAAATAAGAGAATTTTTCTTTAACTTTTCTCTCATTTAAGATTTGAGGAAAAAGTATGTTTTTTTTTTTTCATATTAATTATCAATTTCATAATTATTGAATAAATACATCAAATTGACTAAAATCAAATAGAATACAGTAAATCAAATATTAATATTAATAATAATAATAATAAATAATAATAATAATAAAATAAATAATAATATTAGTAAAATAACTAATAATAATAACATTAATAAAATAAATAATAAAAAAAATACTTATAAGTAATAATAATAAAATAATAAATATAATAACAATATTAATAATAATAAAAATAATAAATAAAAATAATAATAATCTTTCATTTTTATTAATTAAAATATATTTTTTTAATTTGTTAAATCTATCTAATGGCTGACTTTTAAAATTCACATATCAAATCTCTTAATCCAAACAACTTCATTTTTATCTCTCTTTCTCCTCAAATTCAATTATTTCCACTCTCCAATGCAACACTAAGCTAAAGAAATAAATTTTTACTAATGTTAATTTATAGCGTCAGTTTGAGAAACACTAACTTGAACTAAAAAAATTAAATTGAGTTGTTTTGGTAAGATAAATGCAAAGAATAGAAAAATTTATAATTATCTAATTTTGGATCGATTTAGCCGATATTTTAAATGATATAGTTTTATAATCATTTATAATGGATATTCAATAGTGTTTTATTTCACGGCGCATTACCATCGCTATTAGTATTTAAAATTATAAAAAAATATTTGTCAATAACAGGATGAGCCCTTATAATTTTATTTTATATGGTAATTTGAATTTGAATATGAACATCGAATAATTATTAAAAAGTAGAAAAAAAAATGTAAAAAAATGAAAACAAAAATTAAAATACCAATATGGAGCCAAAATTGAGACAGACCTAATTAAAATGAATAAATTATTGTATGTTGCAAAAATATAAGGCAATAGTTAATTAAAAACCCAAATCATGGATTTAAAAGAATTGAGTTAAAAGTTGCAATCATATATAAAATGGGAAATGAAATGTTTGGAAACAAACAAAACCAAGTTTTGGAAAACAATTAGAATGATAGTAGATTATCCATAGATTCCATACAAAGAATTTGAAGATGAATTTTTAAAATTCAAAGGACCTAAGGCAAGAGCAACAGATTGGAAAAATAAATATATTGAAGGTCATGCTACAAGCAACTGGACATTCAAAGGATATGAAGATTATGCATGACTTAGAGAACACTTGAAGGATAGCTCTTAGGAAAATTAGTTTATGTTTTTGGATTTTAATTTTTTTTAATTAGTTATTTTTCTATGTTTTTGGGCTTTGAACTTTTTTTTATAAATTAATTTATGTCTTTATGTTTTAAGCTTATATTTCCGCGGACCTAGAAGAAACTCAACTCAAACTTTAAATCAATAGGATTGAAAGCTAATGCTTATTCTGGGTTGTCATACAAAGCAAACAAATAATTAATTAACGAAATCCATAGCAAACACAAACCAAAGCTTTTTACAACAAATTTTAGCAAAACCTTAAGAGTAGAACAAAAACATAAAATACACCCAACTAACTGAACAATAACATTGGAAATCCAAAAAAACCACAACAAATATATTATTTAATGCTTACTTCCACAGACCCAGAAGAAACTCGACTCAAAATCTAAGAACGGAAAGGATGTCTAGATATATTTCATCGAATAAAAAGCAGAAGAATACCCTTTGATAAAGGAGACCTACAGAGACGAAACATAAACAAAGTTTAGTTAAACAAAAAACTAGAAGAAGAACATTTTATGAAGAAGGAGAACTCAAGCTATTAAGTCTAAACAATACCTAACATTCAATCTGATGTTAACCGATTAAGAAGTAGAAAAAAACCTTAGATCAAGATAAAAAAGGATAAGTTTAGAGAAGAAGTAAAAAAAATTATGAAGACAGAGAAGGAGAACTCAAAAACAAAGTTGGGTTATTATAACTTAACTTCAACTAGATATGGCGATAGAAGCAGAAGACGAAGAAGAAGGAGAATCTTGTAAGTTTTGAAATGGTTGAAATGTTGTTAGGACTTTGGCAAGTGTACCAAGTCGCGCAAGTAGTAACCGGTAAGATCGGGATATCGTTTCCCAAGAGACTCGTGTATACTAAATAATTGTGTAATTGGTGATTAATTTAAACTAATGAATATATTCATGATTTGGGTTTTTATATGCAAGAAAGTAAATATTTCATAAACAATTAAAATTGAACTTGGATATTTGAAGACTCTAGAAAATGGTAAAGGCTAGAAATGCAATGGATTGATATTGTTGGAGTTAGACTTCACCTACTTCACTCTCATGTATATTAAGCAATAAAACTCTTCTCCATTAATTACTAATGTCAACCCACAAGTTTACTCAAACTCTAATCCCTTAGTTGAATGAGCCTAGGTTTCCTTATTTAGAGTCAATTCCTTGAATCCCTAAATAAACAAACTCGCTTTACAAATTAGGGTTTAAGACAACTAATGGGTCAAGTTCCATTCCTAGATACAAGTTCCATTAGGTATCTTGTTCCAATTCAAGGTTTCAAGAGATATTTTCCAATACCTAATGACCCAAATATCATGCAATGAATGGGTAAAACAAAGCAAGCTTTAAATGCTTAAACAAAGATACTAGAAATCAATGGAAGAAGCATATATATATTCAAATCATTCGAAAATACATAAGAGTTCAGTGGCTACATCTAACCCCAACAAAAATGGGTTTAGCTCTCCATTGTCATGGAGAGCTCAAGCTTACAAAATGGAAAACGGAAGAGAAAGAGATACAAAGAGGAAGATGGAGTTGTTCCCACAAGCCCTAACACTCCTCCAAGCTCTCCAAATCGCGTTGCTCGAGCTTCAAAATGTCCAAGATGAGTTTCCCTCCGCGAAAACAGAAGAAAAAGGGTCATTTGACACATCAGCGAAAACAGGCGCCTGGCGGAAGGGTCTCACCGCCAGGTGCAAGCCACTAAACAGGGGGCAAGTCTTCCCGCTACCGCCCGGCGTATGTTCTGCAAAGGCACTTCAACCTCCAGTATGTTCTGCAAAGGCATTTCATTCCTTTTTTAGATACTCCCTGTTCTTTGGCACTTGTCACAGTGTTTCACATGTGCATGAGAATCCTTGAAAATGCTCGGCCAATAGAACCCAGATTGTAGAATCTTGGCAGTTGTTCTTTCTCCACTGTAGTGTCCTCCATAGGGTGAATTGTGGCAGTGCCACAAGATATCTCTTGCCTCCTCTTCAGACATACATCTCCTCAACAGATTGTCTGCCCCAATCTTGAAAAGGTGAGGATCATCCCACACATAGTATTTTGCTTCCCTGAATAGCTTCTGTTGTTGATGCCAACTCATATCCTCAGGAACAACTTGAGCAGCCTTAAAGTTTGCCATTTCTGCAAACCAAGGTCTATTGGACACTAGAAGTAGCTTCTCATCAGGGAATTCTTCTAACACTTCCTTCTCAAGTGTGGTCACCTCTTCATTCACTAGTATTGACAGATGGTCTGCCACTTGATTTTCATAACTCTTCTTGTCTTTAATCTCAAGATCAAATTCCTGCAACAACAAAATCCACCTAATGAGTCTAGGTTTAGAATCAGGTTTAGTAAGCAAGTATTTGATTGCAGCATGATTAGTGTAAACCACTACTCTAGAACTAATGAGATAAGAACAAAATTTTTCCAAGGCATACACTATTGCTAGTAACTCCTTTTCAGTAGTTGCATAATTCACTTGATGTTCATTAAGGACTTTACTAGCATAGTGTATGGAGTGAAAAATTTTATTCTTTCTTTGCCCC